>ENA-OUOG01000605-OUOG01000605.1-marine-metagenome-genome-assembly--contig:-NODE-605-length-46411-cov-5.060258_pt1 | contig 46411 bp, 28 predicted proteins | sample MGYA00248635_ERZ508505 | MGnify/ENA primary metagenome ERZ508505 (study PRJEB26176, sample SAMN06267871) | marine metagenome | isolation source: Saanich Inlet, British Columbia, Canada | place: Pacific...
GTCGTCGTCGATCAATTCGCTCGGCAGTGGGTCTGGAACCATCGAACTCTTCGGGAATTGCGGCAACGATGAGATTGAGGTCGCTGGATGCACCGATCCGACCGCATGCAACTTCGAGCCGTATGCTGACGTGGACGATGGAAGTTGTGCCTTCCCGGGCGATGTCTGCGATGATGGGGATGCTTGCACGTTCAATGACCAATGGTCGGCAGGCTGTGAATGCCTCGGTACCATTGTAGACACGGACGGAGACGGCATCTGCGACTTGGACGAAATCCCAGGATGTACCGATGACTCGGCGTGCAATTTCGACCCGTTGGCTTCGGATGACGACGGATCCTGCGCATTCAGCGGGCCGGATTGCGCTTGTGCCTTCATCGTGGAATTCGATACGGACTCATTGTCCTCTGGGGAGTCCATCACGTTGACTGTTTCGGAGTCCATGATCGGAGGATTGGACAGCATTTACGTCTACGTAGACTTCTCGCAGATTGCTTACAATTTCGCGGATAATGTGCTGTTCGGAATTTGTGCTCCCAATGGCAATTGCGTCGAGTTTGGCGGATACGACCTTCTGTTGGGCTATCCGAGTGCCGGAGGTTTCGACTCTGATTGGTGGACCGGGAACTCCGGTTTGCACCTTTTTGATATCAATCTTGAAGCTTTTGATTTGGCAGGTTATGGCGTGTGGACTATTCAGATCATGAATGGTTTCTCCGAACCTCTTGCGGAAGGCCAGTGGGAGGGATACCTTACCTTCTATGGATTCTGTGCCGATCATATTTCCGGATGCATGGATGAAGAAGCAGATAACTACGACCCCGATGCAACCGAACCTGGCACCTGCTATTATGAAGGCTGCAAGGAGTCGCTCGCTTGCAATTATGACCCACAAGCAAACGTCGATGACGGGTCTTGCATCTACCCAGGAGATCTGTGTCTGATGCCTGGTCCGTGCAACAGCGAAGGGTACATGGACGAAAACTGCAACTGTCAATTTGAAGGCCCCGGCGATTCGAATGGAAATGGGATTTGCGATGATGAAGACCTTCCGGGGTGCACAGATGAACTTGCTTGCAATTTCAATCCAGAAGCCACGCTGGACGATGGTTCATGCAATGCGGGCGTTTGGATGATTCCGTTGGAGCTGGGGGGGGCACTTTCTCCGGCCATTTTGACTTGTGATTCGGATTTGCCTGATGGTTACGTGATTGGCGATTTCGATTGCGTTCAATACGTTGTGGACAACGATGCTTATTGCCTCAATACTTCGTGGGATTCTGTATGCCAAAGCGCCTACGAGTCATGCCTCGACACATGCGAGGACACGGATGGCGATGGGGTGTGCGACGCGGACGAAGTTCCTGGCTGCATGGATCAGGGCGCTGACAACTACAATCAGTTGGCCACAGATGATGATGGCTCGTGCGAGTATGGACCTCCGGGCATCGAAGGCTGCACCGACTCATCGGCCTATAATTTCGATCCGTCAGCAACCTTGGATGATGGCAGCTGCGTCTATGGAAACGACGACTATTACGGATGCACGGACCCATTTGCATGCAATTACAACGACATGTCGGTTGTGGATGATGGTTCGTGTGAGTACACCTCTTGCGGTAACGAGTGCATTTCCGATGTGGACGGCGATGGCATTTGCGATGATGAAGAGGTGAACGGCTGCACCGATTCAGGCGCTACAAACTACGATCCCCTCGCAACGGATGACGACGGTTCGTGTGATTACAGCGCGATTGAAGTCGGGTGCACGTATGAGTCTGCTTGCAACTATGACCCAGCTGCGAATTCCGATGATGGCACGTGCTTCTGGCCTGCTTCCGGTGAAGACTGTTCGGGCAACTGTTTGTTGGACGCAAACGGTGATGGATTGTGCGACAACGTTTGTGATGGCCCAATCATCTCGGGCTGTACGGATGACCAGGCATGGAACTACCATCCGTTTGCGACGGATGACGATGGAAGTTGCTCCTACGCTCCCGTTTACGGATGTACCGATCTCACCGCTTGCAATTACGATGCTTCAGCCGAGTCGGACGATGGGTCTTGTGCGTACCCAGCAGCGATTTATCTGGATTGTGAAGGAGAGTGCATTTCGGACACTGACGGTGATGGGGTTTGCGATGGACTCGAAATCTTCGGTTGCACCGATTCCCAGGCATGGAACTACCAGCCCTATGCGACGGATGACGATGGAGGTTGCTCCTACGCTCCCGTTTACGGATGTACCGATCTCACCGCTTGCAACTACAATGCTTCAGCCGAGTCGGACGATGGGTCTTGTGCATACCCACCAGCGATTCACCTGAATTGTGAAGGAGAGTGCATTTCGGACACCGACGGTGATGGGGTTTGCGATGGACTCGAAATCTTCGGTTGCACCGATCCCCAGGCATGGAATTACCATCCGTATGCGACAGATGACGATGGAAGTTGCTCCTACGCTCCCGTTTACGGATGTAACGATCCTGAGGCTTGCAATTACGACGCTTCAGCCGAGTCGAACGACGGTTCGTGCACGTATCCACCAGCGATTCACCTGAATTGTGAAGGGGCGTGCATCTCAGACGGCGACGGCGACGGAATTTGCGATGAATTCGAGATCGTGGGTTGCCTCGACCCAGAGGCATCCAATTACTTCAATGAAGCCACGGATCCCGGAGTGTGCTTCTACGCCGAGGAAGCCGGTTGTACGTATGCAGGCGCCTCCAACTACAGCGCAAGTGCGTTGTGGGACGATGGAACCTGTTTGTTCGATGGCGGGGCCAATTCTTGTCCATCCGACTTGAATGATGACGGCCTTGTCTCCATTTCTGACCTGCTCCTGCTCCTGTCCGCATATGGCGAGGATTGCGAATGACAAAATTCACCCGCACGTTGGGCATTCAACGTGCGGGTGAACTTTTCCAAATCAAATTGACGACCATCATGCTCAGAGAGGACATTGCCCAGTCGGAGAATGATGAAAGGCTTGGCTCACCGAGGTTCAGAACCGAAGGGCAATGCCACCTTCAAAAGTCGATCAACTTGGTTCATCCTTCTGTTCATGTCAAGAATGAATGGAGTGAGTTCGCACCGATGTTGCTCTAAAATCATCGCCGAACAACCCTGAATTGGGAAGTTGTGGAGCCATACGGGCTCGCGGTCGTCAGGTCGATCGAAGAGCAGGGATTCCTTTTCAGCCAAAGGGTGATCGCCGTCATATTGCATGGTGCGCGCGGACGATTCGGGGGTGAGGGAACGAACGAAATCGTCGCCGGGGCACTCATCCTCGGCGAGCCGATGTGGTCATCGAACTGCGTTGCGGAGCCTTGTGTGAGCGATGCGGAACCGGTTTGTCCTGGGGATTTGGACAACAGCGGAATCGTCAGCATCAGCGACTTGTTGCTGTTGCTGTCGGTCTACGGAGAGGAGTGCCCATAACGGGTGCCACTTAAAACCAAAAATGCCCGGCTTCCACGATGGAAGCTGGGCATTTGCATTTCATGGATGCGGCGCATCGGCTTGATCGACGTAGGGCCTGGCGGAATCAGTCGGCCAGCACGCCGAACTTGCCGGCGTTGTAGTCCTGGATGGCCTGGTGGAGCTCTTCCGTTGTGTTCATCACGAAGGGCCCGTAGGGTGCGATGGGCTCCTTGAGGTCGACGCCGCCGAACACGAGGACGGTGGACTCGCCTTCGGCCGAGAGGGTGAATTCGTTGCCCGATTCGCTCAGGACGGCCAGGTGATCCTGCGGCAGCGGGGTGCCGTTGACCACCGCATTGCCGCGGATGGCGAGGACGCCGATGCGGAAGCCGTCGGGGAAGGCGTAGGCCACGGGGTCGCCGTTCAGGTAGGCGTTGCTCAAGTGCACGGGCGAGAACGTGCTGGCGGGTCCGTGTTGGTCGCCAAATTCGCCCGCGATGAGTTCGACTTCGGAGGAGCCGACCGGGATGTGCGCCATCTCGGCTCGCAGGATGCCTTGGTATTTAGGTGAGGACATTTTAAACTCGGCGGGGAGGTTCACCCAAAGCTGCACCATTTGGAAGTAGCCGCCCGTGCGGGTGAAGGCTTCGCTGTGGTATTCTTTGTGGAGGACGCCGCTGGCCGCCGTCATCCATTGGACGTCGCCTTGGCCGATGGTGCCGCCGCCGCCGCTGCTGTCGTGGTGCGAGATTTGGCCTTCGTAAGCGATGGTCACGGTTTCGAAGCCGCGGTGAGGGTGCACGCCCACGCCCCGCTTCACCTCTGATGGGCCGAAATAGTGGCGGCTGTTGTAGTCGAACATAATGATGGGGTTCATGTCCTGGGACCGGATGGGGCTGCCCGACGGGGAAATGAACGAGTGGACGCGGAAGCCATCGCCGACGAAATGCACGGGGGGCGGGGCGACGACTTGGTGGACGGTTTTTTCTGAATGCATGTGCTGAAATGCGTTTGAGGTGAGCATATAACACCGGGAAGGCGGAATTGGTTACGTTGCCTCGAGTTGGGCTTGGCAGGATGCTAACCCGCGGTGTAGGGTGGTGGATTTGTTTGATCGCAGTTCCTGCGCGATGTTTGGAGAATGAAGAACCCGATGGTTGATCGGTCCATGCGCCGCTTGAAAGCGTGCGCGGACGTGCAGTTTTTGGTCCTGATGGGCATGCTCTCGAGCGCGTTTGCCTTCGGGCAGGACGGGAAGCTCGTGGGGTATTGGCACAATTGGAACGATGCGAATGCGCCTTACGTGGCTCTCGATGCCGTGGATGACCGGTACGATTGGATTGAAGTGGCGTTTGCGCTGCCGGCGTCGCCTACGGACATGACGTTGGTTTTCAATCCGGAGGGCGTTTCTCAGTCGGTTTTCATGAACCAAATCCAAACGCTCCAAGCCAACGGCAAGAAGGTCCTGTTGAGCATCGGTGGGGCGACGGCGACCGTGGATTTGGCCACGGAAGAAGACCAACTCAACTTCATCAGCTCGGCGAATGACCTCATCGACTTGTACGGCTTCGACGGCATCGATGTGGACATCGAACACGGCAGCACCATCCTGGTGACCGGCGGAACGGTCGCGGCGCCCAGCAACGAATCGCAGGTGCGGTTGATCGAGGCGATTCAGCAGATCATGGCGAATCACCGGGCCACCCACGGCGAAAAGCTGCTGCTGACCTTCGCGCCGGAGACGGCCTATGTCCAGGGCGGCCAGTCCGCATTCGGCAGCATTTGGGGCGGCTACTTGCCCGTCATCGACGCCTTGCGCGACTCGTTGGACGCGGTTCAGGTGCAGCTGTACAACAGCGGGACGATGCTGGGGCTGGACGGGGTCGCTTACGCGCAAGGCACGGCCGACTTCATCGTTGCGATGTCGGAAGCGCTGATTCAGGGATTCAACACCACGGGGGGATTCTTCGCGGGCCTGCCTGCTCATCAGGTCCTCGTCGGCCTGCCAGCATGCCCCAGCGCTGCCGGGGGGGGGTACACGGACGCGGGCACGGTGGAAGCCGCCGTGAATTACCTGAAAGGTGCGGGGCCGCAGCCGGGAAGTTATGCGCTGGTGAATCCGTCGGGGTACCCGGATTTGGGCGGGATGATGACGTGGTCCATCAACTGGGACGCGACGGCGAATTGCGGGGACAGCTATGCGTTTGCGGAACTGCACGAAACGTTGTTCCCTGCGGCCAGCGGAACGTCCGTCGTCCGCGAGGAGCTTGCCGTGCGGGTTTACCCGAACCCGTCGTCGGGTGAGTTCGTCGTCGAGGCGCCGGTGGAACGTGCCACCATCACGATTTGGAACGGACTGGGCCAGGCCCTGGAGCAGCGGGAAGCGCTGAGGGGCCAGCGAGCGGAATTCCGCGTGGAAGGTTCGGGAACGTTTTGGGTCCAAATCCAAACCGAAGCCGGCTCCACCACCCGTCCCATTTTCATCCAGCGGTAACCGGCTGAAAGCCGACGCGGCGGCCTCCCGCACGAGTGGGTGCGGGAGGCTGCAGCGCGTCAATCAAAGCGACAACGCGACCGTAAACGGCTCCCCGTAGACGATTCCGTGCGCATTCTCCGCGAACGCGCGGACGTACACCACCGGTGCAATGCCCAAATCCGGGTCCTCGACCGTGAACAGGCCGTGCACCGGATCGACGGTGAGCGTGTCGTCCGCAACGGTCGGAAGGCCGCTGTCGTTGAAACAAAATCCGAGGGCGGTCAAACTCTGTCCACCGTGCGTTCCCAACACGCCGCGCAGCGTGACCGGCCCGGAAGCCACCTCCGGCTCGAGCGTGTGCACGATGGGCGCATGGGTGTTGCCCGCGGTGATGGCCACACCTGCCATGGTCAAGCCGTCACCGCTGCCGATGTTGCCGTAACGATCCACGGCCAGTGGCACATCGAGGGTCGATCCGCCTCCAGTAGCGATGGCGATTTGGTCCACCACCTCCTCCGAAACGCCCTGATCGGCCACCTGGTACAACTTGTCCACCACCGCACTCCGCGCCGCAACCACTTCGGGAATGTCCGAGTATTTCGACGACGACACGAGGCCAAAATTCGGCAACGAATCCTGGGCCAAACTCAGCAACAGCGCATCGTAATGGTAGGGCGACAAGACCGCATTGCCGAGGAAACTGCGCGAATACACCACTGGATTCCAGTCCCACCCGCTCAAATCCTGATCGAAGTCCAACGCCCCGTAGAACATCTCCAACATGTTCGTCGCGCTCGACACGTCCCAATCGGACAGGGGCTGATTGAATGCTTTCGCACCATAAAACGTTTGCCGCATGTCCGTGACGTTCGAAACGTCCCATGCGTTCAGCGGCTGGTTGAATGCGTCGGCCCGAGTGAAGGTTTGGTAGAGCGTCGTGACGTTGGAAACATCCCACTCATCAAGCGGCTGATTGAATGCGTGCGCGTGCAACAAGGTGTACGAAAGATTCGTCACGTTGCTGACATCCCAGTGCCCGATGGGCTGGTTGAACGCGTAAGCGGAATTGAACATGTGCTGGAGGTTGTTCACGCCGCTGACGTCCAAATTCGTGAGCAGCCCATTGAATGAAACCGCCGCATAGAACATGTTCCGGCAATGCACCAGCGCCGGCGTGGTCCATGCATCCAAGTCCTGATTGAACGATGCGGCGGATTGGAACATGCTGCGGGTGTCTTGGACGCTGGACAGGTCCCAATTGTTGAGCGGCTGATTGAATGCGCTGGCCTCCAGGAACATTTGTTGCGTCGTGGTCACCGAAGACATGTCCCACCCCTCGATGGGCTGGTTGAAGAGGTAGGCCCGATAAAACATGTTGACCATGTTGGTGGCTACGCCCGTTTTCGCCCCCCAGTTCAGTGGCGAATTGAACACCAGTGCCGATTGGAACATGCCCGAGAAATTCGTCACGTGGCTCACGTCCCAATCGCTCAAGTCCTGATCGAACACTTGCGCCCCGTTAAACATGTTGGGCATGTTGGTTGCTGAGCTCGTGTCCCACAGGTTCAAGGGCTGATTGAATCCCCGTGTGCCGAGGAACATGCCGTTGAAGTTGGTTCCATTGCCCACGTCCCAACCGTTCAAAGGCTGATCGAAGTCCCACGTGCCCGCAAACGTGTAGACGAAATTCGTGCCGCTGCTCACCACCCAATTGTTGATGTCTTGATTGAATGCGCGGGCACCTTCGAACGTGGATTGAAAATTCGTCACGTGGCTCACGTCCCAATTGTCCATCGGTTGATTGAATGCGTAGGCGTTGCGGAAGGCGTAGGAAACGTCGATCAAGGAAGGGGTGACCCAACTGTTCAAGGGTTGATTGAACACGTGGGCATGGTCGAACATTTGGCGCATGGTCGTCACGTTCGAAACGTCCCATCCGGAAACATCGGAATTGAACTGAAAGGCCCGATAGAACATGATGGACATGTTCAACCCGGACCCCGTATCCCAACCGGTAAGGGGCTGATTGAACACTTGAGCCGAGTTGAACATGTTCGAAAATTGGGTCACGCTGCTGACATCCCACCCCATGAGCGGCTGGTCGAAGACGTACGTATTGGAAAACATCGACGCCATGTTTACGGCACTGCCCACGTCCCAGCCTTCGAGGGGTTGGTTGAACGCCCGAGCGCCCGCGAACACTTCATTGAACTGCGTGACGTGGCTGACGTCCCATGACTCGAGCGGCTGATTGAACGCTCGGGTGCCTCGGAACATGCCCGCGATGGTGGTGGTGCTCGAAAGGTCCCAATCGGCCAACGGGCTGTTGAACGCCCAGGCTTCGTTGAACATGAAGGACGGGTTCGTCACCTGACTCATGGTCCACCCCGAAATGTCTTGATTGAAGGCACGGGCATTCTCGAACATCCGGTGCATGTTCGTCACGTGCGCAACGTCCCAATCCGCGAGGGGCTGGTTGAATTGGTAGGCCTGCCGAAACGCGTACGACATGTTCGTCACGTTGCTCACATCAAATCCCCCAATCGGTTGATTGAAGGTCGTGGCCTGATCGAACATTTGTTTCATGTTCGTGAGCGAAGTCGTTTCCCAACTGCTGAGGTCTCCGTTGAAGGCATAGGCGCGGTAGAACATGGCGAACATGCTTTCAACGCTGCTGACATCCCATGCGCTTAAATCCCCATTGAAGGCCGATGCGGAGTTGAACATTTCGGACATGTCGACCACTTGCGAAACGTCCCAGTTGCTGACATCTCCTGTGAAATTGGCGCTCGCAAACAGGGCGGGCATGTGGGTGATGGTGCTGACATCCCAACCCGTGAAGTCGTAGTCCAGGAGGCCATCGCAATCTTCAAAAGCCCGCTCCATGTTCGTGCAAGTCGGCCCAAAAACCGGTGCATCCGTCGCCGAAAACGCACAATTCCGCGCCCCGCGGAACGCTCGGTAAAACGTCGACCATTCCCCGGTCCCGAAGCTCAGCACGTCCACGAGGTACCCCCTGTAATTCCACTCCACCTGGAAGCCCCCGAAGTCTTCCGGGGTGTCCGCGGAACAATACACCGCCATCTGGTACGTCCCCGCGGGGTAACTGTGGGTGAGCGTGTTGCCGGTGAAGGTTTGAAGTGGCGATCCATCGCCCCAGTCGATGGTCACGTTGTTCGCACCGGAGAACCTCACCGGCAGCGTTGTCGGGTTGTTGAAGGTCCATTCGGTGACGAAAGGAAGGGTGTTTTGGCCCCAAACCACGCCCTGAAGGCAAAGCAGGGCCACGAACAGTCCCCACCGGCCGGCGCGCCGCTCAGTACGCATAGTAGAATTGAATGCGGTCGCCGGCTTTCATTTCGGCGTTCCCATTGAACGTTTCATCGTACACGACGTCCGTGGAAGTCACCGCGTAGCAGGTGGCACTGAGCAGGATGCCGTTGCGGTACATGCGCACGACGGTGGTGCTGGCGGGCAGTTGGGACAATTGGAACGTGGTTTCGCCATCGGCGGCGACGGTGAATTCCTGCAAGATGTCTTGCGTGGCCGATCCGGCGCCCGCGATGGCCGCGTCGACGTATTCGGTGGTGGCTAGCTTCGTCGAGTTGTCCGAAGCGGATTGGGTGACCGCCGTGGTGCCGGTGGGAAGGCTGGGGGTTCCGGTGAAGGTCGGGCTGGCGAGCGGTGCTTTCAAATCCAGGGCTGTCTGGGTGGCGGTTGAAACCGGTTTGTCCGCGTCCGACGTGTTGTCCGCGTTGCCCAAACCCACCATGGCAGCGGAGATGCCGGAAACCGTGCCCGTGAACGCCGGGCTGGCCAAAGGGGCTTTCAAATCCAAGGCGTTCTGGGCAGCGGTCGAGACGGGTTTATCCGCATCCGACGTGTTGTCCGCACTGCCCAAACCGACCATCGCGGCCGTGATCCCGCTGACGGTGCCCGTGAACGTCGGGCTCGCAAGCGGGGCCTTCAAATCCAACGCCGCCTGCGCGGCCGTCGAAATCGGCTTGTCCGCATCCGACGTGTTGTCCGCACTGCCCAAACCGACCATGGCGGCGGTGATGCCGGTGACGGTGCCCGAGAACGCCGGGCTCGCAAGCGGTGCCTTCAAGTCCAACGCGGTCTGCGCGGCCGTCGAAATCGGCTTGTCCGCATCCGACGTGTTGTCGGCATCGCCCAAGCCCACCATGGCGGCGGTGATGCCGGTGACGGTGCCCGTGAACGCCGGGCTCGCAAGCGGCGCCTTCAAATCCAGCGCGGCCTGCGCAGCCGTCGAAATCGGCTTGTCCGCATCCGACGTGTTGTCCAGATTTCCCAACCCCACCATCGCCGACGTAATGCCCGTGGTTGAGCCCGTTACTTCAAGATCGCCACTGACCGTCAGGTCGCCTCCAATGGACGCCGCATCCATGATGGTCAAGCTCTCCATCAGGGACTCTCCAGTGATCTGGAGCGAACCCGTGGAAATCGAAATCGCTTGGTAGGCCTGCACTTGGAGCAGGTGTTCGATGCTGTCCTGCATCTGAGCAACTTGGGCAATGAGGGTGTCCAAACCGTCCGAAACGGCTCGTGGCGCGAGGGTTTGGTACTGCCGATTCCCCGATTGCGAATGCCGAATGACATCCTGCGCGGTTCCGGTGCTGGCCACCAGAGCGCCCGCAAGGAGCAGGGCTCCCGTAATGATTTGCTTCATTTTCGCTGATTTCTTCGTTTCGAATCTCCATCTAAATTACTTGTCGATGCTTATAGATGTTTCGTCGAAATATTTACAGGAGGTCGTTTCCTGAACACCCATCCCGCAAAAACCAACTTAAATGCCTAATATTCAGAAACTTGAAAAAACGTGACATCGCAAGCAATAGGCGATTTCATGACTCCTTTTTTCAATCCGGCCCTGCCCTGGTCCGTTCGCGGGGTTTCACCAGCACCTCCCGCCCCAAAGAAAACAAAGAACCACTGACTATCAACGTATTAGAAATTCATGGTTTCAAAACGATAGGCATAACCTGATACCAAGTCATCTTGAAAATAGGTGAACAGGCACCGATATATTGGCTCCATCGGTGAACTTCGCACCATGCTGTTCATTCTACTTGGGTTCCTTCTACTCACCGAACTGCACTCGGGCGAAGAGCAAGCTCGCTGGTCCGCCATGGACGAAGCATTTACCGAGCACTTTGTTCCTTACCAGAGCAATCCCATCGGGCTCAAGGACCACGCCATTTCGTTGCGCCGTAAAGCTGTTGAAACGGGAGACTGCGATTTGGCCTTGGTCGCCCAAAGCCTCCAACTCCGCGCGTTGATGATGCTTCGCGAGGCCCCTTCCCTGGATTTGCTTTCCGCACAACGCCTCGCTGACTGCGACCCCGCCTATCCGCGGTTGGCTTATGACATCGGTTGTTTCCTCATCGCGCGGGATTCGCTCGAAGCCGCTGAAGAACGCCTGCTTCTGGCAACCCGGATGCCCACTTGGGCGAGCCATGCTTGGAACATGATCGGTTCTGCACGCATGCAACAGGGAGACCTAACTGGAGCTGCAACCGCATGGGAACAAGCACACCGGACCACCTTGAAGCACCCCAACCCAAGCGTTTTGGTCAATTTGGGATTGGTCGCATGCCGGCAAAATGATTGGGCGAAGGGTCAGTATTGGTTCAATTTGGCCTGGGAAGCGCACCTGTGGAATCAAGAAACGCAAGACTACGTATTCATCGAGGACATCGGTGGCGTGATCCAGTTGAATCTGCTTCGCACGGCAGTCAACTTGCGGGATCCCCGAGCCGCGGACGCCGCTTGGGCGCAAGTGGCACCGACCGCCAGCACGACTTATCCCCTTCAACAGTTGCGGCCCATGCTGGATTATGCGCTGTGGCGAGGCGGTTTCGATGGGGTCGAGTCCTTGGTCCGGATATATGGCAATCAACTGCCGGAAGATTCGGCCGAAGTCGCAGGGGTGCTGAATGATCGGGCCCTGTTGTTCTCGCCGTGGCTGGATTCGAGCGGCTGGTCCCTCGAACGTGCGGTGGAGGTGCTGTCAACTGCAGAGCGCACTCCGGGCGCTTCCTTTACCGTGATGAACCAGAGCAACGTGCCTCCCGAGCTCACAGTCAGCAAGGATGCCGTCAACCGCTGGAATCGGTGGATGCGCGGTGCGGTCGCCCTCTTGGCCTTGCTGTGCTTGGCCTTGATTGCCTTGTGGTGGCGATTGGAACGCAAAAACAAGGCAATCGAGCGCACTTCCAATGCGGGGTTGGTGGAGCTCTTGCGGAGCATTTCCATCGATCGTGCCGCGACGTGGAGGACACCGCTGATCATCAACACCATGAGTGCGCGGCTTCAACGCACGGTGTTGGACGGTCGGGTTGCTCCGCGCAAATTGGCTGGGCTTTCCGAGCGCGATGTGCAAGTCCTGGAGTGGGTCATGAACGGGCAATCCTCTCAGCAAATCGCCGAACAATTGGGCATCAGTGTCCAACGGGTTTACAACATCCGTTCCGACTTGCGGACCAAACTTGGCCTGCATGCCGGGCAAGATTGGTCCGATTTGGAACTTAACGCCAGCGAAGCACCATGAACAATCCGTCCGATGCCACGCAAGCGCCCTGGGCTGTTCGCCCGTTTGAAACCGATATGGCCAACGCCTTCCATTGGACGGAAGCGGACTCGGCGGGCATGAAGCAGTGGCGCGCGTTGCGGGAAGCTTGGCCCAACACCGCCCAACCGTTCGATGAGTCCTTCGAGGAGCCCTTGGTCAACGCGACGTCGTGGTCTTGGTGGTGGCAAGGGGATGAGGCGTTGGTGACCGTTTGTTTGGCTCTTGGATTTCTGGCAATCAGCGCGATTGCTTGGATTCGAAGCCGGCAACTCCGGCGGCTCCACATCCCGCAATCCAACCTCAGCATTTGGCGCGCCCTGCGAGCGTTGAACGATTCCGCGGCGGGGATTCCTGCGAACGAAGCCATCGTCCAAGCGGCCTACCTGGAAGTCCGAAATCGGTTGCTGCCCGAATCGGCCACGGCCGTTGAATGGGAAGGCTTGGACTTTTCGTCCCGAGAAATGGAATGCGCCGATTTCATCTTGCAGGGATTGGGGCCGCAAGAAATTGCCGAAATGATGCACTGCACTCCCCGGCACGTCTACAACATCCGCTCAAGCATTCGGAAGAAATTGGACCTGCAGTCGGAGGAAAACCTGATGAACACCCTGCTGCTGCGCAAGCAAGCACATCGGCGCAACTGAACGGAAAGAAGCGGTCGGAACAGGGCGCCATGCACCGTGTTCCGACCGCGCAAGGCTCACTCCACCTCCACGTGGAAGGAGGTCACGCAGACGTTGCCCCCTGTGTCGGTGGCTTCCAATTCCACTTCCAGCTCGTCTCCTGCTGCGTCACTCGGCACGGAGAAGGTGACCGAGGAAAGGTCCGCACTGACGTCCCCTTCGGTGAGGGCGATTTCCACTTCGGTCAGGAGGAGTTCGTCCTCGGTCAAGAGCCGCGCGAAGGCCGAAGTCAACCCATCTGGGTCGGTGACGGTTCCCGCCAAGGCCTGCTCCGTTCCCGCCGCCCAGACCGGTTCCGCGGTGTACGGAACTTCGAACAAGGGGATGATGTCATTTTCCACATGCACCTCCATGTAGGCGGTCGTGGCTTCGTTTCCCGTCGCATCGGTCGCGTCGAGCAAGAGGTGCCAGTGGCCGCGGATGTGATCGGGGATGGGATAACTGTGGGTGATTTGCGCTTCAACGCCCGCGGCATCCGCCACTTCCAGGGCGGCCCAGTCGTCGCCCCCTGAGGTGAGGACGAACTCGGCGTCTTCTCCTTCATGGCTGTGACCGCCTGCGCCGTGCAGGTCGAGCCGGTAGGCTCCCAAGGCTTCGTCGTCGGTTAACTGGAGGACCACTTCGAGCGTGCCGCCGGCTTGGGCTTCCGCTTCAGCGGGGGCGGTGGCGCCGTTGGCGGTGAGCACTGCTGTCGGTGCCGTTTCGTCGGATTTGCCGCAGGCGGCGAGGGCCACGAGGGCCGAGAGGTAAAGGACGTTTTTCATTGGATTTGAATGGAGATTTCGATGGTTCGGCCTTGTTCCGCGAGGCCGAGGGCGCGATAGGGATTGATGTGTTGGAGGTAACTGGTGTTGAGGAGGTTGCGCGCGGTGAGCCGGAGGTGGCCGCGGGAGAAGGGGGCGCTGAAGCCCGCGTCGAGGAGGGCGAAGCCGGGGGTGTGGGATTCGTTGCGCGCGAGGATGAAGGAAGGGGATTGGGTTTGGACTGCAGACCAAATCCGCATTCCACGCACCGCACGCCCCACCTCCACCCGCGCATCCGCCGGCGGCGTGAACGGCAGCCCCATGCCATCGTCGAGCCGCCAAGCACCGAGAACCGCAGCGCGCACATCCGCGTACCACGCCTCACCCCACGTCCGGGCGAACTCCGCGCCCGTCCGGAAAACCGGCGCCTGCTCGAACGCCATCACCTGCCCCGCATGCGCAATCGGCGCAAACGACGCGGTCGGCCCCAAGTAAATGAAGTCCGGCGCCGCAGCCGCCCAAACCCGCCACGCCCCCCGCCCCCACTCGACCAGCAGCTCATGCTCGGCGCGGAGTTCCGACGCCCCCCGCTCAAACCGCGCCGTCCCATGGTGAATCCCATTCGCCGCGAGTTCATACGGATCCGGGGCCCGGGTCGTCAACGCAACCCGCCACCCCGGCCGCGTCGCCTCCCCCGTCACGCCCACGAAGCCCCGCGTCAACTCCACCGCCCGCTCATCCACGCCCACGGCCTCCCCCGTGATCGCGTACAACGGCTCCACAAAGCCCTCCGAAACGTGCCCCCACAGGTCGATGCGTCCCGCCACCTGCCAAACCGGCAAGTCCCACCCCACCAACGCCGCCACCCGCCCCCGCCGATGGCTCGGGAGCAGGAACTCCCACCCCGCGGTCGCGCCCACCAGCCCCTCGGCCTGCAGCCCCCACGTCACCCCGTCCCGCACCGGGCGTTCAACGGCCGCGAACGCCCCGACCTCCCGCAGCCGGAAACTCAGGTCGTCGCTCGGGAGCGGCCCCCAGCCGTGCGCGTGTGGCGGAGCCAGTTCGGACCGCTCGTTCCATTGCAGCCCGACGTTGACATGCGTTCCGTCCGCGCGCCAAGTTTGGGCGGTCAGGGCGAGGCGGTCTGCGATTTGGCGCGGCAATTCCGTGGCGCGGGGCGCGGCGTCCCCGACGAGATCAGCTTCCAAGGGAAAGCCGATGAAGCCCGGGAACAGGCCCTGTTCGAAGCGCCCGCCCGAAGCGCCGAGCTCCCACTGGTGCGCCGTGGCGTGGCGCCAACTGGCCGCGAAATTCACGGAGCGGCCTGAGGTGTTCACGAGGCGGCCGCCGACGATGGGCAGGGTGCGGTCGAGGTAGGTGAACCCGGAGTCGCGGACGTTGCGGTCGGCGAAGGTGCGGAGGCCGAGCTCGAGGGCGGTTTGGGAGGGGCCACGGCGGTGGGTCCAGCGGGCCTCGACGGCGCCCAAACCGTCGCCGTGGCGCAGGCGCGTGGCGGCTTCGACGGCGGTGGAGTCGGTGGCGGGGAGCCACGGAACGCCCTCGACAGCGAGCGCGCCACCGGCCATGAGGCGGTTGAGGCCGGTCGCGGGTTGGATGGTTTGGGACAACAGCGAATGCCACGGGAGCACGAGGCCATGGTCGCTGCCCCATCGCCCGCCTTGCATCGGCATCCCACGCTCGAGCACGGCGACGCGGGAGCCTTGGAGGCCTCGGAGCACGGGCTGAACGAGCCCCTCCCCGAGCGCGGCAAGGCGCACCGCGGGCAAGGCAACGAGCTGGTCGGAAGCGGAGAGCGACGAGGCAAGCTGCCGCGACGCGCCCCAAGGGCCGGCAACGGTGACGGCTGCGGACGGCAGTTCGATGGACCAGGCCGGGGACGTGAGGCTATCGCCGTCCGGGGTTTGGCCTGACACCCAAAGCGTCGAGCAGGCAGCACCCGCCAGCAAGAGCAGGTGTTTCATGGAATGGATTCTGGGATGAAGTCAACGGAGGACTCATCCCACAGGCGGAGCGCGGCCATGCGCGCGCCCGGCTAAACATTGCGCCGCGATCTGGTCGTTGCACGGAGCGGGGCGCCATGCCTTCGTCCAAGCGACCACCCAGAAAGGCACTTCCGTCACCGGCTCCCATTCGGAAACCACCGCCCAATCCCATGCACACACATCACAGGCTTCCTCCTCGGAATGGGCGTGGTGGTCGGACAGGGCATGCCCCAACTCGTGAGCGGCGTCCAAGGTGAACACCCCCACGAACAGCATCCACAGCCCCCAAGCCAGTGCGCGCATCATGGTTGCAAAAGTAGGCGCAACGCGATTTCTTAACATTGCAATATTGCGATGCTTAACGAACTTTGGCCGCATGAAAACGCTTTTACTTCTGTTGATGAGCATGAATGCCCCGATGACCTTGAATGAAACCCTGACCGCGCTGAGCGAGCGCGCGGAATCGTTGCCGAAGGAGGTGACGGCGGAGCGCCTCGCGGAGTTGGATGCGCTGGCGGCGTGGGTGGCGGAACAACCGGCGGAGGGGACCACGGATTTGGTCTTCATCTGCACGCACAACAGCCGGCGGAGTCACATGGGCCAAATCCTGGCGCAAGCCGCCGCCCATCACCACGGCCTGCGCGACGTGCGCACCCACAGCGGCGGGACGGAGGCGACGGCGTTCAATCCGCGGGCGGTCCGTGCGTTGCGGGAGCTGGGCGTGGGGCTCAATTGCGCCGATCCGAACGCTGCGAATCCGGTGTACGAGGTGACTCTGCAATCCGGTGCCCCAGCCACTGCGGCGTTCAGCAAAGTGTATTCGGATGCGGCGAATCCCCAGGACGGGTTTGCGGCGGTGATGACGTGCAGCGATGCGGATGAGGCGTGTCCGTTGGTGTTCGGGGCGGCCGCGCGGTTCGCGACGCCGTACGTGGACCCGAAGTTGAGCGATGGAACGGATGCCGAGGCGGAAACGTACCGGGAACGCGCCCTGCAAATCGGGACTGAAATGATGTACGTGATGGCCCGGGCGGCCGCGCTGCGGAAGGGATGAAGCTGCTCGACCGGTTCTTGACGGTTTGGATCTTCGCGGCCATGGTGTTGGGGGTCGCGATCGGGGCCTTGGCGCCGGAACGAGCCGCTGCCCAAACGAACCTCCCGATCGCCATCGGGCTCATCGTGATGATGTTTCCGCCGCTCGTCAAGGTCGATTACCGGAAGCTACCGGCCGTCTTCAAGAACACGCGGCTGCTCTTGCTTTCGCTGGGGCTGAACTGGATCGTGGGCCCCGTGCTCATGTTCGCGTTGGCGGTGCTGTTCCTGCGAGATGAGCCGGATTACATGGCGGGGGTCATCTTGATCGGGCTGGCGCGGTGCATTGCCATGGTGTTGGTTTGGAATGACTTGGCGGATGGGAGCCGCGAGGTGGCCGCGGGGTTGGTGGCGCTGAACAGCGTGTTCCAGGTGGTCGCGTATCCGTTTTATGCGTGGCTGTTCATGGCGCAGTTCCAGGCTTGGTTGGGGCTGGAGGGCGCGGCGGTGTCCGTGTCGGTGGAGCTCGTGGCGGAGAGCGTGTTGGTGTACCTCGGGGTGCCGTTCGCGCTGGCGGTGGGGGTTCGGCAGGCGGCCTTGCGTTGGAAGGGGCGCGATTGGTTGGACCAAACCCTGATCCCCCGCCTCTCCCCGCTCACGCTCGTCGCCCTCCTGTTCACCATCGTCGCGATGTTCTCGCTCAAGGGAGAGGCCATCCTCGACCTCCCGCTCGACGTGGTGCGCATCGCGGTGCCGTTACTCGTTTACTTCGCGGCGATGTTTGGCATCAGCTTGCTGATTTCATGGCGGATGGGCCTGACGTATGAGCGCAGCGCATCGGTGGCGTTCACGGCCTCGGGGAACAACTTCGAACTGGCCATCGCGGTGGCGATCGGGGTCTTCGGGCTGGACTCGGGCCAAGCCTTTGCAGGCGTCATCGGGCCCTTGGTGGAAGTGCCGGCGCTGATCCTGTTGGTGCATTTGGCCCGAAGCCTGCGCGACAAATTTCGCCAAATCGCCTAACTTCGAAACCCCATGGGCCTGACGAAAACCGATCTCTACACCGCCCGGCAAAACCGGCTCGCCGCCCTGGCCAAATCCCTGGCCCACCCCGCCCGCATCGCCATCCTCGACGAGCTGATGCGACGCAACGCGTGCGTGAACACCGACCTCGTGGCGGAAATCGGGCTGGCGCAGGCAACCATCAGCCAGCACCTCAGCGAACTCAAAGCTGCGGGACTCATCCGCGGCACCATCGACGGGACGCGCATGAACTACTGCATCGACCCGGACGCGTGGGCCGACCTCGAGGCCACGCTCGGGACGTGGCTGGCCTCTGGCCGCCCTGGCGAGAACAATCGTTGCTGTTAACACAGTCCCAGCGAACCGGCATCAATCCACCCAACAACTGGTGAGAGCGCGTTCAATTTCGATGGCCAGTTCCCCATGGCAACACGCGACTTGCGATTCCGCATTTCAGTCCGCAACCGTTGGATGCATGCATCGTGTCTCAGAAGTTCCCCGCGGTTTACATTGTTTCTGTTCACGGTGATTTGACACTGTGTTGGATGCAGCATTCAGCAAAAAAAGCGACCCGATGGGGTCGCTTTTTTTGCTTCAGCACGGTGTCATCAAAGATTCGGAACCAACTGCAACGTATCGCCGAACATGTACCGATCGCCCAGATGATCTGAGCCGCTTTTGCCAAAAGCGGAATAATAAAGGACCTGATTGGGCAACGTATCCAGCAAGAATTTCCCAGAACATGTGCGATTACCATAGAATTCTAGGGTATCTGCCAACGCTGCGACCAAGGTATCTGAAACGCTCAAATCGGGCGACGTTCCAATGACAAACCCCACTTCGGTCACCATGTTGCCGCTGTAGTACATGTCGCCATGAAGGACCATGGTCCCCGGAACGGACTCTGCTTCCTCTGTTCTCACATGAGGGAACGCGTGAAAATCGCTCCAATTCGCCGCCAAATCTCCCGAAAGCAAGATGTTGTTTGCGATGATCTGATCAGCGGCCGTCGCGCGCTCAGGGTAACGCGACCGGAAATCAGCAGCCCATTCAACATAGTACGGGTCGTCGAACAGAGCTTCCCAGCCCTTCAGGTAACACGACACCGTGACTCCGTGGTTCTCGTCAACGTCCAAATAGCCAGAGTTTGGATCTGGCAGGCCAAAAATCGAATACGAATCCCGATGGTTTTTCGCATAAAATGCAACTGAACCCGGAACTTCTTCCCCCGCAAAACTCAGCGCATTCATGCTCACTGTTAAGTCGTGTTCGGTGTAGTCCCCATACTGCGACGTCACCAACCACGATTCCTTTTCAATCCAAGATCCATCTGGGAGGCGGCGCATCGCAGTAGAAACCTCAGGCTCCGCCAACGCAAACGCAAAAATGGCACTGTCCGGAATGGCCCAACCTGGAGGGCACAGTTTGCGCTCATCCACAACCGCATGCAAGTTGTAATGGTACCCGTAGTAGCTCTCCGTCTGTAAACCGATGCCCTCAACCGAAGTTCCCACATAAGGATGCTGGCTCCTTGCCGGCCCCGATTCGACAGACCAACTTTCGTCGTCGTCCGAATTGATGAACGCGATGGAGTCTCCGTTGAGGAAGGCCCCTGTGTGAAGGGTTCTCAAGTAACAGTAGGCGGAATTGTCCCCACAAAGCTCCCGCTGGGAATAATCATAATGGTTGTAAAACACCCCTTGAGTGGTGCCTTGAAATCGGGAACATGGCGCGCATACGCCGCCGTCCGCACTTGCACGGGCTTGAGCAAGAAGAACGCGCAGGTTGTAAATGGACGATTCCAATTGGAACCCATCGTACTGCTGGTACAACCGATTCGGGGTGGATTCCAATTGGCGATAATCTTCGTCAATGAGTGTACCCGTAATTGCCGCGATGGTGTCCTCATAGGCTTGGATCTGTAGCAACATGTCGAGGTAGTCGAATTCCAATCGGACTTGCCCGTTGCCTGCGCAGCACGTATCAACTTGAGCAGCCGCAGGCCCGACAGCGACGAGCAATAAAGAAAAATAGACGAATAGCTGTTTCATGCTTACAAAATTATGCGCAGAACCTTTAAGATTATGTGAATTCACATAAATACCCTCATCATGAAATTCTCTCATTATGCCATTCAAACCCTCTTGGCACTGATTTACAAATGGTTATAAAAAGGACTGAACAAGCTTTTTTGAGCGAAATACCGCGTCTCGATCTTCAACAGAACGGATTGCCCCATATTAAAAGCCTTAAATCCGCTCAACAATGGAGCTGTGGGATGGCGCAAACGACCATCAGCCAGCACTTCAGCGCGCTCAAAGCGGCGGACCATTCGCTGGACCATCATCGGAGCTCGCATGAACTGCTGCAAAAGCCTTGACGCGCGGGCCGACCTCGAGGCCATGGTCGGCCCTGGGTTGGTTTCAGGGTGTCAGGGCTAGAGCGCCCCCTGCTGCCGAAGCGTCCGGGAAATCGGTCGTGTGAAAATCGCCATCAAACCAGCTCCACGTCGTCGAGTAAGCGATTCACGAGAATCCGAAAAGCCCGCGCTTCCACACATACTCATGCCACGTGCATTGACAACAAGCACACCCTGGTCGGTCGTCATGTACATACATTAAGTGCCTGATGCTATGCTGTCGATTCAATCGGGCTGTTCGATTTCACCGATCCGGTCCGCAAAAGCGGGTGACTAGATCCACTTCGCTCGCACGGATGACCAATGCAATGACCAGACGATTCGAGGGGCACCATTGGAACCTCGCTTCTATCGGTCACCACCGCCTGATCAACATCCTGCGGCTGGAGGCGCTCCCGCCGTAAATTCTGATCTTTCACTCTCGAGCCCAACTCCAGTGCGCTGAGAACCTTTGGAGCAACGAGGATGTTGTCATCGAGCAAGAACCTCTATTCAACGCCTGCAATGAAATCTGCACTACACTCCTTCCTCCTCCTACTGGCTGCTTTGTTTGCCGGAACGTTGTCGCAAGCACAAGAATGCGGCCTCGAAGCTGTAGCGACCCTGACCACTGAGCTTTGGGGATCGGAAATCTCCTTTACGATTTCAGATGACAACGGTGTGCTCGTTTCGGAAGAAGGGTTCGGCGATTTCAACACATACACCACCACGTTGTGCTTGGACGAGGCGTCTGGGTGCTTGGTGTTGGAAATGCACGACAGCTTCGGGGATGGCTGGAACGGTGCTCAACTTTCCATCCAAATCCCGGTGTTGGGCCTCACCATCGGCTCATTCACCTTGGAGGAAGGCAGCGTTCAAGTCATCAGTTTTGGCGATGGATGCGAAACGGAAGAAGGGGGCATTGAAGGTTGCACGGACCCCTCGGCCATCAATTACAACCCTGTTGCGACCGTGGAGGATGGTTCGTGCGATTACAGCTGCGAATGCGAGGAGGTGGATGCCCCCGTGTGCGCCCTGGATGCCGCTACCGGCGCGTTGCTGACTTTCGCTAACGCTTGCGAAGCGCAATGTGCGGGCGCCTTTGTCCTTGCGGATGGCGCTTGCGAGGACCAGCCGGTTTACGGGTGCACCGACCCCGAGGCCTTGAATTACAATCCCGAAGCAACCGAAGAGGACGGTTCTTGCTTGGGAACACTGACTTGTTCGGAGAACGAAGTGGAGGTTTTGGCCACCTTGCAAACGGCGCTTTGGGGCAGCGAAGTCGCCTTCGTCCTTTCCGATGCCAACGGCCCGCTGTTAGAAGGCGAAGGCTTCGAAGACTACGGGTCGTTCTACTCGTCCTTCTGCCTGAGCGACAGTGCGGGTTGCCTGCAGTTGGACCTGGTGGACAGCTTCGGAGACGGCTGGAACGGAGCGACGTTGGAGGTCAGCATTCCTTCCCTGGACGTTTCGTTGGGAACCTTCACGCTGGAGCAAGGCTCCCACCAAGCGGTTTCATTTGGACTCGATTGCGAAACGGAGGTCATCGAGACGGAGGGGTGCACCGATCCGGTGGCATTCAATTACGACCCCTACGCCACGATCGACGACGGTTCCTGCTCTTACGAGTGCGCGTGCGAAGACGTTTACGATCCGGTATGTGCCTATGATTTTAACACGGGAGAATACGTCACGTACAACAACGCTTGTGAGGCGTCCTGTGACCAAGCCTATCTCGTATGGGACGGCGACTGCGCGGACCAGCCCGTATTCGGCTGCACCGACGAAGGGGCGGTGAACTTCAACCCCGACGCCACGCAGGACGATGGTTCGTGTGTTGTCATCCCGGAGTGTGGCTCCGACGAAACGGCCATCGCAATCGAAGTGGTGCCCACCGACACGGTTTCGGCGTTCCCCTACTCCGTAGCGTGGAACTTCACCGATTCCATCGGGATGCACGTCACGTTGGTTTACGATTACAGCAATTGGGAAGCGACGAATGCCTACGGCTGCGTAGAGGATGGTTGCTACAATTTCTTCATGTACGATTACAGTTGGGAAGTGGGCGCGGCTCAGGTGAACATCACCCTCGGAGAAGAGCAAACGACCTATGCCTTTAGCGAAAACGAATACGAAGCGGCATTCGCCATCGGCGTGAACGCAGAAGGGTGCGAAGTCTTCCTCCCCGTCTACGGATGTACGGATGTGGAAGCGATGAACTACAACCCGGATGCGAACGTCGATGACGGCTACTGCCTCTATCCGTGTGATTGCGAGGAGGTGTACGACCCGGTCTGTGCCTACGACTATTTCACCGGCGAAACCATCACCTTTGACAACCCGTGTGAAGCGGAATGCTGGAATGCGTGGGTGGTCTGGGACGGCGATTGTGCGGACCAACCGGTTTACGGCTGCACGGATCCTGATGCCTTGAATTTCAACCCGGAGGCCACGGACGACGACGGGTCGTGTTCATTCATTCCGGTGTGCGGAACAGGTGAATCCGAAATCATCATCCAATCCACCGCGGAGGCCTCGGACGAATTCGTTTCGTTGCATTGGAACCTGACGACGGAGTTGGGCGCCTACGTTGATTTGGTCTACGATTACCTCGAACTCCAAACCGTTTCATACGGCTGCGTGGAAGACGGATGCTACAACTTCTACCTCAGCGATTTCGGGTGGAATCCCGGCGTGAACGGCGCGGAAGTCCTGATTGGCGGTGAGTTCATCGGAACGTACACGGTACCCGCTGGCGATTACAGTTCGGTGATTGCCCTCGGCGTCAACACCGAGGGGTGTGAAGTCACCGTACCCGGCTGCACCGACCCCGATGCCTTGAATTACGCTCCGCAGGCGACTGTGGACAACGGTTCGTGTCAGTATCCCTTCGTCTGTGAAACCGGAGAAGTCGGGTACGTTTACCTCTTCACTTCCGCTTTGGAGGCCGCGGTCCACATCGTATCGGATGCAGGGGAGCTGGTCTTTTCGAATGAGGACGTGTCCAATTTCGGGGGCGTTTACAGTGAAGTTTGCTTGGAACCCGGCGTTTGTTACACCGCGATTTTCACCAGCAGCGTGGACGGCGAATTGGAGTGGAATGATGGGGTGTTCGGCGTGAGCACGGACGGGCTTGATTTGGCTTATGCCCAATGGCCTGCAGGCGAAAGCATCTGGTCGGTTGCGTTCAGCTTGGATGGCGACTGCACCGGAGAAGGCGCGGATTGGGAGCAATTCCTCGGTTGCACCGATGCTGCGGCCACGAACTTCAACCCCGAGGCGCTTGTGGACGATGGGTCGTGCGCCTTCGGATTGATGTGTGGCAGCGATTACGAAGTCGAATTCGTGCTGAATGGCGGATTGGACCCGGACGAAGTGGAGCTGAAGGTGTCGAATGACGCCGGCGACATGCTCATGGAAATGGACGGCTACACCGGTTCCTCGGTGGGCTGCGTTCCTTCGGGATGCTACACCGTGGAAATGCTCGACAGTTCCGGTGACGGTTGGGAAGGCGCGTCGGCGGAGTTGTACGTCGATGGGCAATACGTGGACTTCATGACGCTGGAAGCGGGCGACTACGAAGTGCGCGTGATCGGACTCGGCGTGGACTGTGAACAAGGAGAAGCGTCGAATGTGGACGGCGTGGATGTGGACCCCGGTGCGTTGGAGCTCTTCCCCAACCCGGGTCAACATCGCTTGACCATTCGCGGCTCCATCACCCGCGGCAGCGTCGCCCCCATCGTCCAGGTCTTCCAAGCGAACGGCCGGCTGATCATGGATGCATCCAATCAACCGCAGCAGGCCGATGGCACGTGGCAGCTCGACGCGTCCTCGTGGGCTCCGGGCATGTACATCGTTCGCGTCACGCAGGATGGCCAAACCCACCGACTCCCCTGGATGAAGGTGCATTGATGGCAAAAGCTGACGAGGGACTCCGATGATCCCGTTGCGTCCTGATGCGCCAAGCCATCTTGCTCATCGTGATTTCGATTTCGAGGAGTGAAATGGACTGAGGTTGCGGGTTACCTCCATCCCAATTCGGGCCGAGAGCTGACCAACGCAGTTGACCACTTCGAGCGCAAATCCGCGGAACTCATCCAAAAAGAGCTTTCGATTGCTGCTGAAGTTTCTCGAAAAAGCATCAACGCCATCGAAGACGGTCGAGTGTTCGGTCTGAGATGTGTTTCGGCTTCCTTGACGGCTGGTTTCTGGGCCGGGCCGCGGATTGAATCGGAGACGCCTGGCCGGGATGTCGCTTTGCATCGACGCTTTCTCGCTCGAGGAGAATGAACAAGGAAATCGCCCGGTTGAGCTTGCCGCGTGGTGGAGTCAGCTGGCGTTCAACCGGACGGGCTGGTCCTCGCCGTTCGCGATGCCCCCTTTCGCGCTCAAAAGTGAACTGCATGCGCTGGGCCTCTTGTTCGGCGGAGAATTGCTCCTCGCTGGCCGCGGTCAACGGCGTGGTCGAATTGCCGTTCAACCAGCAGGCCATGTTGAGCGTTGGGAAGACCAAAGTGGCGATGCCGCATGATCGCTACACGGACGCCACGCACAGGAAGGTCATCCGGCTGACCCGGAAGTACCCGTGGTCCGCTGTGCACCCAGGTCACCGCGCAGCGATTTGAGAATTGCGGGTGACCGGTGCTCGGGGGGGGCTATGCGTCGGACTCGGGCTGCAGGCCTTCGGAGGCGAGGAGGCGCCGCAGGTGGTTGGGGGAGTAACCGATTTGATCGGCTACGGTTTTCATGGATTCGCCCTGCTGCTGAAGCAGTGCCCAGGCCGTGTTGAGCTTCACCGTGCGAATCAACTCCCCTGGTCGGATGCCAAAATCGGACGACCTGCGATAAAACTGGCGCTCGCTGCACCCCATTTGGTCCGCCAACATCGCCACCGAAGCATGCGGCAAACTGCTTAAAATCGCCCGCTCAACTTGCCTGCGAAACGCTTCTTGTTCGTGGCTCCATGCGATGCGTTGTTCCCGCTTTCGCTTGCGCAGCCAGTGGACCAACCCCGCCGCCACCCCCATCCATAGCAGGCCGAAGCCCCACCAAATCATGGCGGAGTTCGTATCGGCCTTGAAGGGAGTGGGAACGACGTCGTGAATGCCATCGACGGACCCGAAATGCAGGACGCCATCGCGCCCTTTGCCGAACGAACCCCGATTGAACTCCACGTACGGGTGATGCACTTCAATGACGCCGAACCCTTCCACATACCGGTGAACGCCCGAAAACGTGCTGAACCATACCGTTCCCCAGTCATCCACGTGGACCGCACAAACGGCATTGCTTCGCAGCCCATCCCGCCTCGTGATGAAATCGACCACATGACGATCTGGACTCCAAATCCCAAGCCCCATGTCCGTGGCCAGCAACCACCGGCCTTCGGTCCACGCCTCCATCCACCACACGTTCATTTCCAATTCCGTCCGTTGTAAGGCGGAACCATCCCAGAACCAAACCCCGCCGTCATCGCTCATCAGAAACAACCCCGAATCCACAGCACGGATGCGGTCAACGGAATGCCCTTCGAGCACATACCGCAACCTCCCACCCTGCCAGCGCGCGAGCCCTTTGTTGTTCCCGATCCAAAGTTCGTTCTGCCAAACGGCTCCCGAGGCGAACGTGACCCACTTTCCAGCAACCTCATCGAAAGCCGCGGAATCGAGGATGCAAGCGCCCAAATCGCGCACCGCAAGCCGCCCCATGCTGTATCCAAATGCGTACAAGGTGTCCTTGAACACGAGGGACTGGCCGTTGCTGAATTCCAATTCCGGGCACGTCGGTTCACCATTGATGTACAGCCCCGAGTAGGTTTGGGCCACCCAAAAGTCGTCCGCATACCTCAAGCCGCGAATGGAGTTGCCCATCAGGCGCACCTCGGCTGGCACCGCGACCTCGAATTCGAAGAGGGATTGGCCGTTCGACACCCACCACCGATCACCGCCCACGGGACAGGCGGTGATGCTCGACGTCGAGTGCGGCAGGTGGGGACGCCATTCTTCTGCGAGCACGCGGTCCCAGTCACCGAGGGAATCATGGAGTTCAATCTGCTTCCGGATTTGGCCTTCAAAGCGCGTTATGGCCGCAAAGTCCCCATCGTCCACCACTTCGAAGGCTTCGCCATTCCACCGCTCCCGGCCACGAGCGGTAGAGGCCTCCACGACGCCTTGGTCATCGGAGGCCACCGAGCGCACGGAGTACGGGAATGCAATCTGCTTCAAAAGAACGGTGTCCACCTGTGCACACAGCCCCCCCAGCAAGCAAACCGCACCCACTCCCAAACCGACTTTCAGCATCTCGAAAAGTACATCGAAACGAAAAGGAGGGCAATTCCTGCGCGTCAATCCTCAACGCACCGCACAGAATATCCGTGCGTGTCGGTGCGGTCACCCGCTTCAATCAGGTCATTGTTGTCCGATACGACCAGCCACATGTGGTGGTGGCCTTCGTTGCCCGGCGTCGAGGACCACCACAAGGCCGCGTTCGCCACCCCCCATCCCGTGTCAACCTCAGGATCCAGCCAATCGGCATCTGTTTGGTCCCAGCGATAACCCGATTTCACCGCGGAGAAGCAGGTTTCATTGGTGCCATCCCATTGCGGCGAGTCCTCTGGCGTGTTCTTCATGGCCAAACCGGCTGACGTTTTTCCACCGTACGCGGCCGCAAGAGCGATCCAATCGGCATCGGATGACACGTGCCAGCCCGTTGGACAGAGGCCGCGCTCATCTTCAATGGCCATGGCGTTGTACAACCTGCCCAAATCCGCCACCGACGCTTCGCCGTCCAGGTCATACCGAGCCGGCGTGGTCAAGTTCGACCACTCGACGTAGCCGTCCCAGGTATTGGGAGAAGACGGGATGACGTCCCCGTTTCTGAACTGGGTGGTTTGGAGGTTTTCCACGAACCAGTTTTTTCCTCCGATATCGAAGATTCCGTAAGCGTACCCGTTGTACATCAACGTCGCTTCCGCACACGGGTGGCCGCTCGACTGCGGTGCTGCGGGGGGCTCTTCGGCCGCGCCACAATTGCAAGCCGCCACATAAGCGGTCAACGAATCCAACCGATAATACAACGAGTCGAACAGCTGTTGTGCCGCCCGAGCATCGAATCGGAGATTTGACCTTCCATCTGTTTCGCATCCCACGAGGCAGGATCGCTGAGCTTGCACTTCGAAACCGCCGAAAGCGGATGAGACGACGAGGAGCAACAGGGTGAACTTCTTCATAATTTGGTGATTTGTCGAACAAAAAATCGGATTCGCCAAAACTAGAAGGCGCCCGATCAGAAGAACGTGAACCCGAGCTCTCATTTCCTGCATTCCGCGAATCATGGGGATTTGTCAGGAATGAATACGTGAAATTCACACACTTTCATGGGGGATGCGCGGTTTCTGTGCACTGCGCCCCGCCTTCAAGGAATGCGGGGCGTTCCGTTCGAAGCAGGTCGTGCTGAATGGGACCGGAAACGACATGAACCCCATAACGGATGGGCGATCCCGCAGCTTCTCATGGCATTGCTCGGGGGGGCAAATCGCCTCAGCCGTTCACCCCTGAGAAGCACTTCCTGTATTTGTCCGCATCTCACATTCAACCGAAAACGGCCTTCCGTTGCCTCAGCCATTGGAAGTCCGCCACCATCTTTGCCACATGAACCCAAGCACGGCATTCCAGGTGAACGGACTTCCTTCTCATGTTCTTCGGATGTTGGTGCGTGCGCTGCTCATTGGGGGACTCCTTTGGATGGGGTCGGCTGTGCGCGTTGCCGCGGCAAATGCCGATTCGGAAGGAAGCTTTTTGGACAGCCTCTTGCTCGGTGAATGGAAGCACCACCCTGAACGGCTCGATTCATTGACTTCCATGCTCAAGGCCGACGGCGCCACGTTGTCGTGCGAACGCATCCAGCGCATCCGTTCGGAGATCGCCTTCGAGTGCATGGTGGGCGGGCAATCGGACTACCTGATGGAATTGATTGAAACCCATGACCGCTGCACGCCGCTCTCGGGCGGATTTGCGTATTGCATGGCATCGATCCATTTCAACCGGAACAATTACCACGAGGCGGCGGTGCACTACCAACGGGCGTTGAACCTCTTGGAGACGGGGCATTATTTGGCTGTGAACGCTCAATTCAACCTCGCTGCGAGCCTGCATCACACGGGGGATCACGATGCGGCCATCGAATTGCTCAAGGAACTGGTGTTGCCCGATTCGAAGTGGAGCGACCACGTTTCCCTCCAATCGGTGACGTTTCGCAACGTCATCAAAATCAACGCCGCAGGGATGATGGTGTCGAACCTCCAACACCACGACGCGCTCGACATCTTGAGCGAAGTGGACCGGGAGACTTTGGATCCGTATTGGCGAACACTCGGCGACTGCAATCGCTACATGGCCTTCAAGGGGGCTGGGCAATTTGAACAGGCGGATTCGCTTTGGCTTACGAACATTCAATTCATTCCCTACGATGACTTGCCCGAGGGGGTGATGCGCAAAACCATGGACTCCGTGTTGGCTACGAACCAAAAAGACTACCTCGAAGGCATGCGTTCAGCCATGTCTTCCGGTCGCCTTTCCGTGGAAAACCTGGATCCTCGTTGGTACGCCGCCCTGTTGGCCTCTAACTTGTCGGAGGAACAATTTGAGCAGAACTGGGAATTGCTGCGCACAACGACCGAAGAGAAGCGGCGGGAACTGCGAGCGAGCCTTGCGTATTCAGCCAACCAGCTGAACGGTGATTCACTCAATGACATCCAAATGCACCTCGACCAGGCCAGTGAGCGCATCGCCAATTGGCAATGGATTGCCTTGATCATGCTGATCATCAGCGCGGCGATTGCATTGATTTGGTGGAGCAAGGTGCGGCTTAAGCAGCGCACCATCAATGCCGCCATGGCGCAGGTGGAGAGCGAATCGAACCCGTTCAAAACCGAGCGCCTTGCGGAACAACCGATGCACGTCTCCTTGAATGACATTCGATCGCTGCACGAAGCCATCATCAAAGGAAGTCGCATCGGCGAGGCGTTGAGGGTGGTGCGCAAATTGGAAATCCTCCAAGATGAACACGAAAAAGAGCAACAGGACATGGCCTTCGATGCCATTCCCGGCATTGAAAGCCTGACGCCCTTGGAATTGACGGTTTTGAGGCTGGCCGCGCGCAGCATTCCGACGAAAGAAATGGCGATTCAACTTGCGTTGAGCGTCGGACACATCAACAACGCGCGGAGTTCGATCCGGAGCAAGTTGGAAATCCCTTCCACCGAGCGGTTGAGCACTTGGCTGCACATGGCCATGCTTCGATGAGGCGCTGCACAGCGGTGCCGCTCATTCCCTTTGTTTCACTGACTTTGAGCAGGAATGTAAATGGAGAGGAACCGAAGCTCTTCAGAACCCGCCCGCTGCAACGCTCAGCGCCCGGTTGATGCGCACGGAAATTTTGTGACCTCACCGACCCTGAATCCTTGCTGCGAAATCCCAAAAAAAGGAGGAGACGCTTGGCCTCCCCCTTTTCGACGCAGCTTGCTCTGGGACCTGCCAAGCGGAAGTTCCCACCCTGAAGGCCATCAGTTGGTCTGAACTCCTGGCCTGGTCAATCAAGTTGATCCAGCATGCAACGCACAGAAAAACCGTGGCCTTTTAGGTTGCTGCCCCTGTAAACTTGGTCGACACTCAAAGCGAGCAGGCGGGCCCAAGAGCCAGAACCGGACGACGTAGAAGCCCACAACGCACCGTAGGAGTCCGCCTGTTCGTAGGATCCAGAGGGAGCACGGTAGCCGTTGGGCAGAACCGATAAACCACTGCTGTTCGAACCATTCCAATTGAACACCCCCGAATCCGAGGACTTCATCCGTGCCCCTTGATCCGTTCCACGAAAATTCGCGCCGTCTGCATCCACAGGCGACATCCCCAAGGCAATTTCAAGGACCTTCCATTCTTCATCGGATGGAACGTGCCAACCCGCAGGACACAACTTGCCCGTTTCGACCGCGTACCAGTTGTACAGCCGCCCGCGCAAGGCTGCGTTGTTTTCATCTCCGTTGTAAACAGCAACCGCCCCCAGGACATCGTCATTCCAAGCCGTTGCGTCCAAATCACTCGGAATCGCCTCATCATCGTTGTACAACAAGGACTGTAAATCTTCTGCGAACCAGCACTGTTCACCGATTTGGACGGTTGTGTAATCGTATCCTTGGTAAGCCAACGCATTGCCACAAGAGAATGCGGTTTCAGGCGCGTCTCCCGATCCATTGATGACCGCAATCAACGAGTCCACGGTCGCCATCAATTGGGCCAATGCCACGCGCTCGGCAGCCGTGAAATACAGGTTTGCCTCCCCTTCAGCCAATTCGTCTGAGGTCAAATTGCTCAAGCTGCTGACGCGGCCGTTGATGACATCCGCAACGACGATGCTGTCCGCATGGATCGTTCCGCCGAACGTGGCGTCACCGTCCACTTTCAGTTCAGCATTGAATTCGGCGTTGCCGTCGACGTCCATTGCGCCTCGGGCAGAGAACAACGAAGTCACAATCACCGAGTCCGCGTCCAAGGCAATGGCATTGTCCTCACTCGACATTTCGATTTCTGCGCTCTCGTCCCCAGCGTTCAGGTAAATGTCTTGACTGGATAAAAGCTGCAATTCCGTGCCTTCGCTGTACAACACGTCCATGTCATTGTGATAATCCTCTTCCGCATCGAAAATCAAATAGATGTAATCGCCATCGTAGTAGATGTCGTCCTCGTCACCGGTATCTACCCATTCTTCATCGTCGTTGGTGCCAATGACGAGATCGTCCTCCGATATCCACTGGCCATGACCATCGTTGTAGAGGTCAATGAAATGGGCGTCTACGACGAATTCACCATTCGCCTTGAAGTTGGTAAAATCGTTATCCACCGTCAAATCTCCAGCGACCTCGACATCCGACTGGACCGTCAAGCCGCCGACCAGGGTCGTGAGACCGACAACGTCAAGCGAACCGCCGAACGTGGCGTCACCGTCCACGTTGAACAAGGCATCGAAATCGACGTTCGCTGTGACGTGCAAGCTGTCCCCGAGCGTCGTCAACCCCGAAACATGGAGCGTTTCGCCGATCGCAACCGCCTTCAAAACCCGCAAGGAGTCGGCGAATTCAACGAACCCCGCCACGCGGAGGGAATCCTCCAACTGCGTCACCCCGGTGATGCTCAGCCGTCCCAAGAGGTCTGCGTCCTTGTTCAGGACGAGGCTGTCTGCCGTCACCGTGCCCGAAGCCGCGAGGTCACCAATGCCCGAAGCACTGAATCCGTTGAACGCCACATCGACGCCAGGACTCCCTCCGTTTGCGAGCACATCGGACCACGTCAGCGAGCTTGCTTGTGCGGAGCGGGCGAACAGGGTGTCCAAATTCGATTGCAACGCCGGCAAGCTCATTTCGAGGTAAACCCGACTGCCCGAAGTTTCTGAGACCACCGCGTTTTGTTGCCCCCAAAGCATGGTGGTGGCCGCCATCAGTGCAACGGCCATTCCGCCCCTCATCCATCGGGACAGGGAACGTTTCGTTTTCAAATCATTGACGCGGGCTCCTCCCGGAGTCCAACGCGCGCCCAAACCAACATGCTTCATGCTCCTAAGTTTTAAGTGTTCGTGTGTTTAAGTGGCCGAATCGCCCGCTGAACTTGAACTCAGCCCCGACGAAGCAACCCCACGAAATTCAACCAGAAGCCTTGGAATCACCCGTTACACACCGGTTCCTGTATTGTTCATTCTCTCATGTTCACCTATTTGAAAACCGCGCGCGCGTCCAGGCGTTCCCACTGGAAAACGGATGAACACGCGGCCCAACCAGAACCTTGAAATCGCCTGTTAACTCCGGAAAAATGGCACGACCCGCCCCGAAAGCACAACGCAATTCAACGCAATCTTCACGGGGTTTACTGGGTGGGGATGATAGATTGGGCGGAAAAATCCATCATCCTCAAACCATGTTCCCCACGTCCTCCGTCACCCTGTTCGCGGTGGTTGTCCTTCTTCGCGCTGCCGCCCCCCTCCTCTCCACCGATGCCCCGACGCCGTCTCGCGTCGATTTCGCGGAATTGGCCGCTTGGTGCTCCGTGGACATCACTTCTGAAGCCAGCATTCAACGCTACCTCGAGCAGGGGTTGCGGACGGAGGATGCGGGCGGATCGCGTTTGACCTATAAATCGCTCAACGCATGGAACACGGTGGGGGTCGAAATCCACTTTGATAACGGGACCCGCGTTTCGGGCATCAACGTCCGCATTGCGCCGGGGACGGTGCGCGCGACCCTCTCCATGGACTTCCCCGAAATCAACGCTTCCGGGGTATACTACCTCACATCGGATGGCACGTTGACGTCCTCGGACGGAAGCTTCAGCTACCGCTGTCGATGACTTGATCATGCGCAGCGCAATGCGGATGCACGCAGGCCTGTTGGCGAAGTCGGGAATTCGACGGCCGCGGCGGGTCCGGAATCCTTGCGTTCACGACATCGGCTCGAGCGGTCAGTTGGCGTTGAGCAGGACGGGCTGGTCCTCGCCGTTCGTAATGATCACCTTCGCGTTGGGCGAAGTGGCCAGCGCTTTGAGGGCCTCAATGTATTCGTAGCGAAGCACTTCCGGCGTGAGCCCTTGGGACAAAATCCGTTGCGCGTCCCGCGTCCCTTCCGCCTCCATCCGCTTCCGTTCAGCCTCCAAGCCCTCGCGCTCAAGGATGAACTGCATGCGCTGGGCCTCTTGTTCGGCGGAGAGTTTCTCCTCGATCGCGGCGGTCAACGTCGTGGGCAACACGATGCGCTTCATCAATACCGCATCGATGATGAAACCGCGCTCGCTGAGGATGGCCATCATGCGGTCGCGCACTTCGTTTTCGATTTGGGTGCGCATGCCCGTGTGCATGTCTTTTGCCATGAACCGCGAACTCACATCCGCCAAGGCCGACCGGAAGACCGGTGAAATCAAGTTCCGTTCAAACTGAATGCCCACATCGCGCAGGATGTTGGGGACCTGTTCGGGGTCGAGTCGATATAAAATGGACACCTCCGAACGAATCGTCAAGCCTTCCTTCGAGGGGATGTCGAGCGCGACCTCTAAGTTGATGTTGCGCACGGGGACTTTGATGTAGGTGCTCCAAAGGGGATTGTAGACCCGAGTGGTTTCCGTGATGGGTTGACCCACCAACTTGCCCGCCCTCCGCTTCATGGCCACTTCGCCTTGGCGCACCACGACGCAAGAGTTGAGGGCGATGAGCGAGGCGAACAGCAACAGAGTTTTTGAAAATGCATTCATGGGTACTTCGACTGGTTTGAAACCTAACAGCGGAGCACTCCCTTTGGATTCGGAGAACGATCGCGATTCCTTATAGGTACCATGTCGAAAACCACCCCCCTTCGCATTCGCTATTATGCACGATCACTTCAGTTGAGGAAGTGAACGCGATGGGACGTCCCGATTTTTTTAAGTTCTTTCGGATGATTCCACCTTGGAACGACCCAAGCCCATGAACCAACCCTTCCGTACCCGTCCCCAGCTCATCTGCAGCGTCTGCGGAAGTGCCGATCACGCGCCGTTCATCACCACGGGCACCATGATGCACGAAGGCGAATCGGCGGACTTTCGCTTCAATCGCTGTGCGGTGTGCGACACCGTGTTCTTGACCAATCCCGTGGTGGAGGGCGATCTGGGGGCCTTTTACACAGAGGCGTACCTCCCCTACCGCGGGGAAACGGCTTGGGGTCGGTACGCGGGGTGGGTGCGCCGCGACGACGAACGGCTCAATGCGAAGCGCGTGGCGTGGGTGCGGCGCTTCCTGCCTCGGGATGCGGTTGAGGCGGCCGTGCTGGACATCGGGTGCGGCAAACCGGACTTCCTCGCGAAGCTGAAATCTTCGGAACGCGCGCATGCGGTGGGCATCGACCGGACTGCGGCGCAATGGGGGGACTCGAAGTACAGCAGCCTGGAGTTGATCGAGGGCGATTGGCGCGAGCTAAAGACGGAACGGCAATTCGATGTCTTGACTGCGTGGCACTATTTGGAGCACGACTACCACCTATCCGCCACGGAGCGCGCGTGCCACCAACTCTTGAAACCCGGCGGCGTCCTCATCGCCGAAGTGCCCCTGTACCAAGGCCTCCTCCAACGGCTGCAGGGACCGCATTGGCAAGGATGGCACACGCCGCGCCACTTGACCCTGTTCAGCGTGCGCAGCTGGAAGCACGCCTTCCCCGAAGACCGATGGAATCACCTCGAGCACCGAACTTCCGGGACCCTCTCGGCGTTTACCTTGTGGTGGTTGGGGCACCATGAAAAAAGGAACGGATCGTGGTCCGGATCCATGGAACCTCATTTCTGGGGCCTCGTTTTTTGGAAGGTCGCGCTCGCGCCCCTCTTCCTCCTCGAACGCTTCATTCCGCTGGGAATCCAAACCGTGGTGCTCCAAAAAAAAGCGCATGAGTGAACAAATCACGACCGTCTGCCTCTTCGAATTCAACGGATTCTCCCACCAATACTGGGCATTCAAGCAAGTTCCGCTCGCGTTTCACCGGCTGAAGGATGTGCCCGGCTTGACGTTCTTCAAGTCGATGGGATCGGGCGGCGGACAGGGGTTTGACTTCACGCCCAGCTTTCGGGTGTATGCGTGGCTGATGGTTTGGCAAAACCAGGATTTCGCCGACGCCTTTTTCCAGGCCCACCCCTATTTCCAAACGTACCGAAACCGGTGCGCATCCGCCGAGGCGTTCTACCTGAAAAACATCATGGCGCACGGCAAATGGTCCGGGGGCAATCCGTTTGAAAAAGCGCTCGATGCCGATGACTCGGGGCCCATCGTCGTGCTGACGCGCGGGCGGATCAAGGCGTCGCGCCTGGTGCAATTCTGGCGAAAAGTCGGGCGCACGGCGAACGAACTGTTCAAGTTTCCCGAGCTGGAATTTGCCATCGGCGTGGGCGAATTGCCGTTCATCCAACAGGCCACGTTAAGCGTTTGGAAAACCAAAGAGGCAATGCAGCATTACGCCTACACCGACGCCACGCACAAGAACGTCATCCGACTGACCCGGAAGCACCAGTGGTACAGCGAAGAACTGTTCGCGCGGTTCAGCCTGACGGCGCGCGTTCCGCTGTGAACCCAAGCCACCGCGAAGGGGAAAACTGCCCCCCAAGAACCTCAATTCGAGTGAAATTTTGCGCCTGCCTGAACGAGTCGAAATCGGACTGAACGCCCAACTTTGATCGAGGTTCCATTGGCTCACCTGATCCTCTTTCAAACATTAGGCTTTGGAAAGAAGCCATGGCCATCGCAGGCCTTTCCTTTTAAACCGTTGCGCCATATCGAAACACAACTTGAACCCGAAAGGCGAATGCTCTCTGGTCGCCAAATGTCGTCTAAGAACTAAGGTCGACTTGAAGAACTTTCAACGCTGAGTTCGTCGCAACCACTTCAATAAACGCTGCGGAAAGAACCAGACCAAATTTTCTCATTTTACCTCCGCCTGATGAGCAGCACCATGAGTAAACCCGTTGGCGACAATGGACGCTCACTGGGCCTCTCCAATCCGAACTCCAAAAGACCTCGGTTGTGAGCGGCAATTCCTAGATCCTGTGAACAAATCGGCCGCCCCCCGAGAAGGGGCGGCCGATGACTTTCATATCCGAAGTCGATTGATGTAGAATCATTGACAGCTCCAAATGTACCCGTACACTTGCTCGCAAGTAAATTGATCAGCACCGGGAATAGGAAGTGCCATAGTTGGTTCCAAACATAAGCAAGTTGGTTGGTAAGTATCCTTAGTCCAATTGAACTCTTCAGCGGCCGTGTTGGCGTTGCTGTAAACATCGGTAAAGGAGCCCGCCGCGACATTGATCGTGCATGCGCCATCACTCGTCGGTGTGAAGGTCGCCGTGTAGGTGGTACCTGAACCAGTGAAGGCCGAAAGCGCGCCGTTGGTTACGGTAACATCGGCTTCCGTGAAGTCCGTCACGCTCTTCGAAGAAGTGAACGTTAAAGACAACGTCGCATCGGATGAAGCATCACCGTCAGAAACCTCAGTCGCTGTGATCGTCATCGTTGGCGGAGTGTTGGGTGGACACGTTCCCCAGATGGGTTTGGTGAAAAAGTTGCCAAATCCAATCGGCTGCGATGCAAATTGATCCACACACCATTCACGGAGGTCTTGAGAGAAGGCCGATGCTTGAGAAAACATGAACGTCATCTGCGTCACGCTGCTCACATCCCAGCCACTGATGTCTTGATTGAACGCCGTCGCGAGGTTGAACATGTTCGTCATCGAGATCACACTGCTCACATCCCAGCCTCCGATGTCGCGGTTGAACATACTCGACTGGAACATGCCGTACATGTTGGTTACGTTGGACACATCCCATGCCCCGATGTCCTGATTGAAGGACGTCGCACCGTTGAACATGCTGACCAAGCGGGTCACGCTGCTCATATTCCAATTCCCGATGTTCTGATCGAACGCCAACGCTTCTGCAAATGTGCTCTGCATGTTGGTCACATTGCCCACATTCCAATTGGTGATGTCCCCATTAAAGGCTGACGCTTTGCTGAACATGCCTTGCATGGTCGTCACATTGCCCACATTCCAATTCCCGATGTTCTGATTGAATGCTGAAGCATCAGAGAACATGTTTTGCATCGTGGTCACATTGCTCACATTCCAGTTGCCGAGGTCCCCATTGAACGCCGAGGCTCCTTTGAACATCTCAACCATCGTGGTCACGTTGCTCACATTCCATTGGCTGATGTCCTCGTTGAAAGTGCTCTTGTTTTGGAACAATTGATCCATGCTCGTAACTGTTGAGGTGTTCCAAACTGAAATGTCTCCATAGGTTGCTACCGCAGAAGCCTCATCCGACACCCAAAGGTTGACGGCATCTTGGATGTTTTCATTCGCGATGGGAGTCAACGTATTGAATGACAGCGTATCGCCGAACGATGTGCCCGCAGCATTTGTGGCAAATGCACTGAAGTAATAGGTGGTTGACAACGTCAATCCCGACAACACAAGTTCAATTGCAGTGCTGCCATCGGTCGTGTCAACGCCCACAGTTACGCCATCGCTCAAATCCGACTGCAAGCCCCAAACAAACCCCTGAGCGGTGATGGAATCCGCTGCGAACGTTGCGTTCAGGGTTCCACCATTGAATCCCAGCTCATCTGCTGCATCCGTCTCGATCCCGGGCGTTGTCAACAACGAAAGGGTGTCGCTGTAGCGGTACACGCCGCCCCTTTCGGCATACGCGTTGAAGTAATGGACCGATCCGGGGTTCAAGCCGACCAGCGTGTCAACGATGGGACTGGTCCCTCCGGTATTTGAACCCGTCTGGGGAGAGGTCATCGCGGCGTCCGAGGCCCAAGCGAACCCAGAACTTTGCGGCCAGCTTCCAATGAAGCTCGCACTCAAAACCGCACTCGTGTCAGAGAGCAAGGCGACTGAATCCAATGCAATTGGACAGGTCCCCCAGATGGGTTTGGTGAAATTGTTGCCAAAGCTCATCGGCTCCGTCGCAATTTGGTGCACACACCAATCACTGAGGTCTTGGGAGAAAGCAGCAGCTTGAGAAAACATCAACGTCATCTGTGTCACGCTGCTCACATCCCAGCCACTGATGTCTTGATTGAACACCGAAGCGAGGTTGAACATGTTCGTCATCGTGGTCACACTGCTCACAACCCAACCTCCGATGTCCCGGTTGAAAGTACTCCCCTGGAACATCCCGCTCATGTTGGTCGCATTGGACACATCCCAAGCCCCGATGTCCTGATTGAAGGACGTCGTACCGTAGAACATGCTGGTTAAGACGGTCACGCTGCTCATGTTCCAATTCCCGATGTTCTGATCGAACGCCAACGCTTCGGAAAATGCGCTTTGCATGTTCGTCACATTGCCCACATTCCAATTGGTGATGTCCGCATTAAAGGCTGTCGCTTTGCCGAATATGCCCAGCATGTTCGTCACATTCCCCACATTCCAACTCCCGATGTTCTGATTGAATGCCGAAGCATCATAGAACATGCTTTTCATCGTGGTCACATTGCTCACGTTCCAGTTGCTGAGGTCCCCATTGAACACCGAGGCTTCCTGGAACATCCTTTCCATCGTGGTCACACTGCCCACATTCCAGTTTGTGAGGTGCTGATTGAAGGCCGATGCTCCTTCGAACATCCTTTCCATCGTGGTCACACTGCCCACATTCCAGTTGCTGAGGTCCCCATTGAAAGCCGATGCGTCTTCGAACATGCTTTCCATCGTATTCACACTGCCCACATTCCAGCCCCCGATGTTCTGATTGAACGCCGATGCTCCTACGAACATCTTCTCCATCGTGGTCACGGCACCCACAGTCCAGCCCCCGATGTTCTGATTGAACGCCGAAGCCTCACTGAACATGCTTTCCATCGTGGCCACACTGCCCACATTCCAGTTGCTTATGTCCTGATTGAACGCAGAGGCTCTTTTGAACATTTCTTTCATGCTCGTCACATTGCTCACATTCCAAGCACTGATGTCCTGATTGAAAGCATATGCGTTGGAGAACATGCTTCCCATTGCGGTCACATTGCTCACATCCCAATTCCCGAGGTCCTGATTGAAAGCATATGCGTTGGAGAACATGCTGGACATCCGGGTCACGTTACCCACATTCCAATCCCCGATGTCCTGGTTAAACACTGAAGCGTCACTGAACATATTGGTCATCGCTGTCACGCTGGACACATCCCAACTTCCAATGTCCTGATTGAACGCCTCAGCATCGTTGAACATATAGGACATATTGACCACATTGCTCACATCCCAATTGCCGAGGTCCTGATTGAAATCCCAGGCCCCATCGAACATCAGCACAGCGCTTTCTAAGTTGCTCACATCCCAATTGCTGATATCTTGATTGAAATCACGGGCCCAGGAGAACATATTAGACGCATTCGTCACATTGCTCACATCCCAATTGCTGATGTCGTCATTGAACGTTGACTTCATCAAGAACAACACACCCATGTTCGTGACTTCCGTGGTTATCCAATTTGAAATGTGCCCATAAGTTGCGATCGCGGAAGCCTCATCCGACACCCACAGGTTGACGGCCGCATGGATGTTCTGGTCCGTGATGGAAATCAATGTGGTGAAGGACAGGGTATCGCCGTACGAAGTGCCCGAAGCGTTGGTGGCGAATGCACTGTAATAGTAAGTCGTCAATCCCGTCAGTCCCGACAGCGCATACTCAATCGCGGTGCTGCCACCGGTCGTGTCGGCAGAAACGCTCAAGCCATCGCTCAGATCCGCCTGCGCCCCCCAAACAAACCCCTGTGCCGTGATGGAATCGGCTTCAAACGTGGCGTTCAGCGTGGCGGAATTCGCCAACAAATCACTTGCTGAACCTGTCGCAATGCCAGGCATGGTCAACAACGAGAGGGTGTCACCGAAGCGCCCGACCCCATTTCCTGTTGCAAACGCCGTAAAGTAATGGACCGACCCGGGGTTCAAGCCGACCAGCGTGTCGACAATGGGACTGGTCCCTCCGGCATCTGAACCCACTTGTGGAGAAGTCAACGCAGCATCCGATGCCCAAGAGAACCCCGAGCTTTGAACCCAGCTGCCAAGGAAGCTCGCGCTCACAGCCGCGCTCGTATCAGAGAGTACGACGGCCGGATTCAAAACAACTGGACAGGTCCCCCAGATGGGTTTGGTGAAATTGTTGCCAAAATCAATCGGCTCCGTCGCAATTTGGTGCACACACCAATCACTGAGGTCTTGGGAGAAAGCAGAAGCTTGAATAAACATGCCCCCCATCTGCGTCACGCTGCTCACATCCCAGCCACTGATGTCTTGATTGAAAGCAGGAGCTTCGTAGAACATGTTCGTCATATTCGTCACACTGCTCACATCCCAGCCTCCTATGGCCTGATTGAACGTCGAACCTCCTTTGAACATGTTGAGCATGGTGGTCACGTTGGACACATTCCATGCCCCGATGTCCTGATTGAAGGCCAAAGCATCCAAGAACATATTGACCATGTCAGTCACACTGCCCACATTCCAGTTGCCTATGTCCGCATTAAAAGCATAAGCTCTGCTGAACATCCTTTGCATGTTCGTCACATTGCCCACATTCCAACTCCCGATGTTCTGATTGAATGCCGAAGCATCAAAGAACATGTTTTTCATCGTGGTCACATTGCTCACGTTCCAGTTGCCGAGGTCTCCATTGAACGCCGATGCTCCTTCGAACATGCTTTCCATCGTGGTCACACTGCCCACATTCCAGTTCGTGAGATGCTGATTGAAGGCAGAAGCTCCTTTGAACATGATTTTCATCGTGGTCACATTGCTCACATTCCAGCCACCGATGTTCTGATTGAATGCGGATGCTCCTTCGAACATGCTTTTCATCGTGTTCACATTGCTCACATTCCAGCCACCGATGTTCTGATTGAATGCGGATGCTCCTTTGAACATGCTATCCATCGCGCCCACACTGCCCACATTCCAGTTGTCTAAGTTCTGATTGAATGCAGAGGCTCCTTCGAACATGCCATGCATACTGATCACGCTGCCAACATTCCACCCCCCGATCACTTGATCAAAGGCCGAGGCCCCATTGAACATCTCCTGCATGCTGGTCACACTGCTCACATCCCAAGCACTGATGTCACCATTGAAATCAGAAGCGCTATAGAACATGCTCGACATATTCGTCACACTGCTCACAGTCCAGTCGGCAAGGTCCTGATTGAAAGCAGGAGCTTCGTAGAACATGTTCGTCATATTCGTCACACTGCTCACATTCCAGTCGCCAATGTCCTGATTGAAAACAGAAGCTTCGGAGAACATTCCCGACATATTCTTCACATTGCTCACGTCCCAGCCTCCTATGTCCTGATTGAAAGCGCTAGCGATTACGAACATTTGATTCATACTGGTCACACTGCTCACGTCCCAGCCTCCAATGTCCTGATTGAAAACAGAAGCCTTGGAGAACATGCCAGTCATATCGACCACATTGCTCACGTCCCAGCCTCCAATGTCCTGATTGAACACCCGAGCATCGTCGAACATGCCAATCATATCGACCACATTGCTCACATCCCAATTCCCGATATTCTGATCGAAAACCCAAGCCGATGAGAACATCGACTTCGTATTTTCCACGTTGCTCACATCCCAATTGCTGATGTCGTCATTGAATGTTTGCTTGTTTCTGAACAACTGACTCATGTTCGTGACTGCCGTGGTTTTCCAATTGGAAATGTGCCCATAGGTTGCTGTCGCGGAAGCCTCATCCGACACCCAAAGATTGACCGCCGCTTGGATGTTCAAGTCCGTGATGGGCGTCAATGTGGTGAAGGACAGCGTATCGCCGTACGACGTTCCCGAAGCGTTGGTGGCGAATGCACTGTAGTAATAGGTCGTCAATCCCGTCAGTCCCGACAGCGCATACTCAATCGCGGTGCTGCCACCGGTCGTGTCGGCGGAAACGCTCAAGCCATCGCTCAGATCCGCCTGCGCCCCCCAAACAAACCCCTGAGCGGTGATGGAATCGGCGGAAAAGGTGGATTTCAGTGTGGCCGATTCTGCAACCAAGTCTGCAGCTTGTTCCGTGGTGATGCCCGGAGTGGTGAGCAGCGCCAGCGTGTCGCCGTATGTGATGCCCGAAGCGTTGGTCGCGTGTGCACTGAAGTGATGCACCGTACCCGGAATCAATCCCGTCAAGGCATAGTCAAACGCCGAACTGCCAGCGGTCGTATCCGAAGCAACGTCCGTTCCATCGCTCAAATCCGACGGCACCCCCCAAACGAACCCCTGTGCCGTGATGGAATCCGCCGCGAACGTCGCATTCAGCGTCGCTGCGTTCATCGAAATCGCGTTCGCCGCCTCCGTCGTAACCCCCGGACGCGTAACCAGCGACAACGTGTCGCCGAACATCGTGCCCGAAGCGTTCGACGCAAAAGCACTGAAATAATGCGCTTCACCCGTGGCCAAACCCGTCAACTCGTATGCAATCGCTGTGCTCCCCCCCGCGGTATCGGCCGCAACGCTCGAACCATCGCTCAAGTCCGGCAGCTGACCCCAAACGAAGCCTTGCGCATCGATGCTATCCGCTTCAAACGTGGAATTCAACGTGGCCGCATCGGCCCAAATCGAGGACGCCGCATCCGTCGTGATCCCGGGCATGGTGAGCAAGGCTAGGGTATCTCCATAGAAATACTCCGCATCCTTCACTGCGTATGCGGTGAAGTAGTACACCTTTCCTGGATCGAACACCGTCAGCGTGTCCGCAATGGGACTGGTTGCCCCGGTAAGGCCGCCCGGTTGCGATGAGGTCATCAACGAGTCCACTGCCCATTCAAAGCCCGAACTTTCCACACCGCTGCCCGTGAAACTGGCACTCAGCGCCGCGCTGATGTCCGAGAGAATGACCGCCGGATCCAGCGTGACACGAGGAGCGAGCACTTCGTCATACGTCACCTGCAGGGACAAAATCGAGTCCCGCAAAACCACGCACTCATAGCGCATGTAGTTGCGGCCTTCAGGCAATTCTTTCGTGCGGTAATCGCCATAGAGGGTATCGGTTTCCACCTCACCCGCGATGCGCTCTTCCAGGTCCCGGATCATCGAGACCATGGTTTGCCAATCGCAATCCATGAACACGCGGCCGTTGCCGTCTGTGCGGAGTTGCGTCGGATTCGTCAAGAGCGTGTCCCCTTGGTAGGGAACCTGCTCGTCCAGTTGTGCCTGCACGACTACCGGCAGGAACAGGATTGGCAATGAAGCCAATAGAAGTTTCATTGAAATGTTCATCACGATGAGATGAATTGGGTTGAAAGGGAAGTAGAGGTGGTGGTGACCGTTGAAGCGTTGCAAGAAGCCAGGATGCACGGTCGAGAAGGAATCAGGTGGAAGAGAAGGCCCTTAATGAGCACAAACGCCCGGTTGACGGAAGTTTGCGGCGCGCTGGCCGCATGATGTGCCCCCTGGTGAGGGGCAGAACAGATCCCGTCAGCAGCGAGGAGCGCGAGCCATTCGCCGAAGCGCCAGCCCCGTCCACGACTGGATTCCCTTCGCGTTCTCGGCGAGCTCGTTGCGCAACGCTCATTGATTTCACATGTTCTGTTCATCGCATCCACATTGGTTAGACATTCCTTCTAATCGTCGCATTTATTCGTCAATGCTCAAATAAGCATCGACGAAAACGAACCCCAAGTTCCTCGTTTGCTTGTGGAATGCACCTTACTTCCATGCTCATGTTCTTCTTTTGACCTCATGTTCACATATTTCTATGGTGCCTCAAAACATGATAATCCGTCGCGCATGTTCACCTTTGCCCAATGGAGAAGAGCTCTTGCATCCAACGGACGTTTGCCCCCATTGGGAGGCTGCGTCGCGCAATCGGCATCGCGTTGATCGGTTTCATGGCTGCACCGATTTGGACTCATGCAATCGCGGAAACAGCCCTGGAAGTGGCTTCACACGAGCGCTTGCTCGATAGCCTGCTTCAGAATAAAGTGATGCCGATTCAGGCCCAGCTCGATTCGCTGACCCAACGCATTGCGTTCAACGACGAGCCTGGCCACGCCTTTACCTGCGAAGAAATCAAGCGCATGCGATCGGAAATCGTCTACTTCTGCATGATGGGCGGCCAATCCGACTACCTGCCTGAATTGTTGGAAGGCAACGATGCATGCACCCCCACCTGTGGCACCTACCTCTACTGCCTCGCGTCCGTGCATTTCTATCGCGGGAATTTCCATGAGGCGACCACCGGCTACGAACAGGCCTTGGCCGTGCTTGAAACCGGACATTACATGGCCCCCAATGCGCAATTCAACCTCGCAGCGGCGCTCCAGAGAACGGGTCAGTTCGAAGAGGCCATCGCGCTCCTGCTTGAATTGATTTCGCCGGATTCGAAATGGGCCGAACACGTGGATAACCAATCGGCCTTTTTTCAGAGCATCGTTCAGGTGAATGCTGCGGCCATGATGGTCACCAACGGCCAATTCGAAGACGCCATCGACCTGTTGGAACGATTGAATCGCGAAGAGCTCACGCCGTATTGGCGCAACATCGGCGATTGCAACCAGTACATGGCACAAAGCGGAATCGGTGAGTTTGAGCAGGCTGACTCCATTTGGCTTGCAACCATCCAATTCATTCCGTTGAGCGACTTGCCCGGCGAAATGATGGGAAAAGCCATCGAATCCGCTTTGGCTACCGGCCAAACGAGCTACTTGAGGGACATGCGATCAGCCGTCGCAAAAGACCTCATTTCGGCACAAGTTGTCGGTCCAAATTGGTACGACGCCCTCCTCTCCCCCAACCTGTCCGAGGCCGTTTTCGAAGCGAACAGCCTGCTGCTTCGTGCGTCGAACGAAGAAAAGCGCAACGAACTCGCCATCGCGTACGACTACTCCGCAGACAAGAGGCACCTCGAATCCCTCGGGGAGATTGAACAGCACTTGGAACAAGCGACCCAGCGCTCGGCGAATTGGAGGCTGGCCGCGCTGTTCTTGGTGGGACTCGGAAGCTTGTTCATTTGGATTTGGTGGAAATCGGCTCGGAAAAAACGACAGGGCATCGCGCGGGCCATTGAGCAGGTTGAGGCCGAAAAATCGCAGGAGGACACGCAATCGACCGTCCGGATTTCCCTGCACGACATCCGATCGTTGAACGAGGCCATCGTCAAGGGCAACAAGGTGGGCGAGGCGCTCCGGGTCGTCCGCAAATTGGAGCTCCTTCAAGTGGAGCAAGAGCCCGACCAACCAGAATTGAACCTCAGCTCCCTCGCAGGCATCGAAACCTTGAATTCCGTGGAGATGACCATCTTGCGGATGGCTGCGAAAAACATCCCCACCAAGGAAATCGCCGTCCAACTCGCCCTGAGCGTGGGGCACATCAACAACGCGCGGAGCGCGATTCGGAGCAAGCTCGATGTGCCCGCGTCGGAACGCCTGGGGACGTGGTTGTACATGACCCTCCTGAACGAGGAAGGCGACGAAGCGTGAATTCGGGCGGCTGTTTCCGAAGGTATCTGGGCTGATCTGGCCCAAATCGCAGTTGAAAAGCGCAGACCGGCCGTTCCCTCGATGGGAGCAGCCGTCATTTTCGCGACAGCATGCACCTGCCTTTGAATCCAATGCACGTCCACGCGCCACCGTTGTCTTCGTCATCATGCTCCATGACTCACCAACGAAGCCCATTTCACACGAGCAACCTGGCGATGTGGGTTGGGCCCTTTACGAGACGAGGTGACCATCGAAGGCAGGAGGGCGGTACATGCAATTTGGCGCAAAAAAACGGCCTCCCCCGAAGGGAAGGCCGCTGAAAAGTCGAATTGTCATCAATCCTTGAGACAACGGACAGGGAGTCCATAATTCTTGGGACCCAGTGTCGAGACCAAGTCACCATGGAAAGTGTAAAGCACCCACCACTGTGGACTTCCACCAATGTGCACATCCGAGGCCCACATGTAACTTGAAATGGTGGCTTCATCGTATGTACCATCTGCTTCTTTTACTCCAGTCAGGACAGCAGAAAAACCGCTGGTGTTCGATCCGTTCCAAGCTGGAGAATCCGACGCGGAAGACTTCATGGCTTCCCCTGCACTTGACGTCCCGCCCAATTCCGTGGCCAACGCATTGAACTCGGCATTCAATGGCACATGCCAACCTGTTGGACACAACAAGCCGGTATTGACTGCATACCAGTTGTACAGACGCCCGGATGTCGCCACGTTGGCCTCATCGTCATTGTAAGCCGCGACGGCTCCGATAGCAGTACCCGCCCAAGTTGCATCATCCAACCCCGTCGGAATCGCTGTGCCATCGTTGTAAGATGAAGACTGCAAGTTCTCTGCAAACCAGCATTGCGAGCCGATTTGCACCGTGGCGTAATTGTGGCCTTCGTGGTTGTAGGAATCGCCGCAGCTGCTGAAAGCCGCCGCCGCTGTCGTGGTGAAGCTCAACGTGTCGCCGTGGGAAGTGCCTTCACCGTTCGTGGCAAACGCTGAGAAGTAATACGTCGTGC
>ENA-OUOG01000606-OUOG01000606.1-marine-metagenome-genome-assembly--contig:-NODE-606-length-46367-cov-8.891596_pt1 | contig 46367 bp, 44 predicted proteins | sample MGYA00248635_ERZ508505 | MGnify/ENA primary metagenome ERZ508505 (study PRJEB26176, sample SAMN06267871) | marine metagenome | isolation source: Saanich Inlet, British Columbia, Canada | place: Pacific...
CAAACCGGTGCTGGTTACAAGATCTATGTTGATCTCTATCTGAACAGCACCTTCCTGCGCCGGGATGTAATTACTACAAAGTAGCAAGTTAGTTCAGGTTTAAGGCAACAAAAACCCCGGAGCCGATTGGCCCCGGGGTGCTTATTTACTGCTTACTACTTGACCTCTTCTAGCAACCCGGTGGCAACATCAAAGATGAAACCACGAACCTGGTCGGTGTGAGGGATGAACTTAGAGGACTTGATTCTCTCAATGCTCTGCTTCACGTCGGTCGCAAGGTCACCAAAGGCTTCCGCCGCCCACTCTGGCTTTTGGCCGGTCTCAGCGAGAATGCCTTGCTTGAACTCATCGTCTGTGAAGGTGAGCATGCCACAGTCTGTGTGGTGGATGAGGATTATCTCTTTGGTGCCAAGCAGGCGCTGGCTAATAGCTAGAGACCTGATCTCATCTGCTGTCACAACGCCTCCGGCGTTGCGAATAACGTGAGACTCACCCTCTTCAAGGCCCAGCACACCATAGACATTGATACGTGCATCCATGCACGCCAAGACGGCAATGTTCTTGGCAGGAGGCAGCGGAAGCGGGCCGTTGAAGTTCTTGGCATATTCCCTGTTGTTTTGAAGTAGCTGGTCTGTGACCGACATTTAGTTCCTTTGTTGTTGTGAAGCTGGAGCAACCTATGTGAGGCCTCCAGTGATTACTACTACCTCAACACAGCGTGAGCTAACAAATTGCATTGTTACTGACAGTTACTAGTGGTTATTTGCGCTTGGGCCTAAGTGCTTCGTAGTTGGCAATGAAGTCTTTGACTGTTATTGCTGAAATAGCCCGGCCAACAACTTCCAGTGGTAGATCAGCCAATGTCTTGAACCTAATACACACCTTGCCAATGTCTAACTTCTTGCCTGTTGCTAGGTATTCAGCTTCAAACTGATCTCGGATCTCGTTGAAACCATAAATGGCGTTCAGGTAGAGGGAGAAGTAGTTCTTCTGGGCAGCCAGGGCAGCAAACATCAAAGGTTGTTTGTTATAGGTGATGGGGTAGGTGGCAAGGGGAATCTCATAAGAGAGCATTCCAAAGTTCATGTTCTCTTCAATCCCCTCCGGGAGGTTTTCTAGTAACAGCTGCCTGACAGCTGCCATCACCTCACGCCTGTCCTCAGGCAGCGAGGCTAAGTACTCCGCTGGGGTTGCTGCAGTGGATGAGACCATGCTTTATGTTTGCACATAGACGTCAGAGTTTTCAAAAAGTGAGGAGCAGGTGAATCCTGGACTTCTTGGTCTATGCCTTATGTGTCATCCAACTGTGAATCATGTTCAAGTGCGCCGCTACCTTTGAAAGGGCAATCTTTGAACCTGCTATCAGGAAGTAGTCCTAGTTTCTAACAGTCCTCACTTGAGTAGAAGCAGTAGTCGTAGTTTGAATCTTCAAGAAAGATAAGCAGATCTTCATCGGCTTGCATGGTGTGGTGATCCATGAGTTCTCCACTGCAACCAAAGAAGTTACTAATGAACTGGCTCTTGGCCAACGGGGAGTTTTCAATATCAAAAACGTCAACAAAAAGACCGTCTGTGGCCAGGACTCCTGGCAGGCGATTTACTAGGTCACCACTGCCAAATATCACACACCGGATGGCGAAGCTCCTTTACGTGAACCCCAGCCAAGATTTTATCTGGAGCAACGATTGATCATTTGAGTTTGCCTGAACAGCCTTGGATGGTTTTGAGAAACTAAAAAACGAATTTCTTCATCACCAGGAAATTCAGAAACACCACAACGATGATGGCGATTGCGTTTGCCAGTCTTACTTCAACAGACGACCAAATTAATATGTTAAGAAGAATTAGCTGCGAGGCAAGCGCAAAAAGATAAGCGATCGAGTACTTCCAAAAGGATGACTTTTTGGAAGCCGCGAAGACAAATTTCTTGTTTATGAAGTAAGAGACGCCTATGCCTGAAACGTATCCGACGGCTGAGGACAAGCTTGGATTCCAGCCCAAGGAAAGGAGGATCAAAAATATCGAATAGTTGAATGCGGTCGCCACTCCGCCAGCAAATACGAACCCTGCGAGTTGTTTCAACTTGCTAGATTTTCATGATTAGCTTGCCAAGCCCAAGGACACCTTGCTTCCATGGGACACGATGTGTTTTCCCACTTTTCCCGGAGAAGCTAGAAAGGTTTTCCACGTACCAGGCATAGTTGCGCGCCAGTGCTTGCTTATTTGAAAACTTAGGGACAAAGCCAAGCAAGCTTTCTGCTTTCTCAATCGAAACAAAGGAATCTTTCACCGCCGTCTCATATACCCAGGGATACAGTGGAGATAGGCCGACCTTATCTAGCAACCGAAGAAGCCAGATTGCAGGCATGGCGGGTATCGAAACAACAGACTTCCCTTTTCCGGCAAGATCTAAGACTGACTGGAAGTCATCCTTGAATGTTCCGAATTCTTTGGCGCCAACATTAAAAGTGTCATTGGCGGTTTTATCGTCGGCTTCAAGACAAAGAACAATTGCGTCACAGAGGTCTGATACATCGAGGTACTGGTAAAGGTTGGCCCCCTTACCAGGGATAGGGAACTTCGCACCCGAGTAAGCCCAATCGTAAAGAAGCGCAAAAACTCCAAGGCGTTCGGGCCCAATGAATGATTTAGGTCGAAGAATGCTAACTACCATGTCGCCCCTCGCAGTCTCTGCAACGCGCTCTGCTTCAATCTTTGCAATCCCATACGGGCCAACACCAATAAGCGCATCCTGCTCGGTGAGAGGATGATGGTCGGGGACTCCATAGACCGCTGTGCTGCTGATATGGACAAATCTCTTAACCCCAGCCGCTTTGGCTGCCGCAATCACCTTTTTGGTGCCATCAATTTCAACCGAGTAGATTTCCTGCTTGGAGTTCAGTGGCAGAGCCGCCGCAGTATGGACAACAGCGTCGACACCTTTCATTGCGACCTTCAAGGCTGCGTCGTCGCGAATGTCGCCGGTGTGGACCTGCACCCGGGTTCTCTCTGGGTAATCAAAGGCTTCTTTGTCCAGTGTTACGACTTGATAGCCCAATTCTAAAAAGTGACGAGTTAGGTTAATTCCCAAAAAACCTGCACCACCGGTAATTAGTACTCGCTTCATAATTCGCCCTTAGATTGAGAATATGTTTGCCGAATAGAACACGGCAGCTAGGGAAAGCATAATCGACAACGAGAATGGGTTTCTGACCGCATACTCTACCGGGTCACTGGCGAGCAAGCCCCTGTGTGCTAGAAGCCAAGGCCTCATAATCCACAGGGACCAGAGTGGCACGAGCAACCACAGAATAATTCCTGAACTTTGGATGGTCTGATCAATGTAGAGCGCCAGCATGCCCGAAGAAAGCGCGCCGAATGCAATACCTAGGCCCCCGATCAACGGAGCATCTTTCAGCCTGTAACCGCGGGAGTTCTCGATGTCGGTGTTAGCAAGCTGAGTTTGATTCAGGATTAGCTCGCTGTACCTCTTTAGAAGCCCGAGGCTCAAAAAGACAAAGAAGGCAAAAACCATCAGCCAGTGGGAAACCAGCGTAGCTGTGGCAACACCACCTGCAACGATCCGCAGCAGGTACAAAACAGACAGCACCACAACGTCGATTAGTTCTAGCCGTTTGAGCGCGAGGCTATAAGTGGAATTCAGAACGGAGTAAACAATTAGCAGAAGCAAAAATGGAACACCCACCGCCGTGAATGCCAGAACTAAGCCCACCGTAGCAAGCCCCACCATCCAAACCAAAGCGGATCGAATAGATATCAAGCCGCTGGCTATTGGGCGGCTTCGCTTGTCCGGATGTTGTCGATCTGCTTGAATGTCCAATAAATCATTGAGGATGTATGAGCTCGAAGCTATAAAACCAAATGCCAAAAAGGCGGCCAAGCCGCTGACTATTCGTTCCTGCGAAAAGCTCAGCGCAAGGATCATGGGCAGGAAGACCAGAAGGTTCTTGGTCCACTGCCGAATCCGCAACTGGTTGAACCAATCAGCAGGACCCGGTCCCCTGCCTTCGATGATTTTCACTTCGGAGTAGCTCCTTTCCACAAGCCTCTTAGTTCTAGAGGATTTTCCAGCAAATACGACTTCCTTGGCTGATTCCCATACAGGGACATCGCTAATTGAGTCACCAACATATGTGAACCCCTGGCCTGGAAATTTGTCTTCAAGGAGCTTGACTTTTGCTATACCTTTCAGGTTGCCATGCTCGACAGAGGTACCGAAAACATAGTCGAATATCTTTAGGTGGTCTTCTATTGCGTGGGCCCAATCCTCGTGGCTGGCAGTCATCAATATCAAAACCGAACCGTTGGCTTTGGAGGCAACTAGATAATCAAAGACAGCTGCGTTGAATGGCAGCGAGGGCGCATCAATCGGAGAAAGCTTCACAATCAAAGCCTTAAGCTCCAACTTTGAGCCGTTTACCAGTGCTCGCCCGAGCTGCTGAAGCTTATTCGGGTTGCTTCTAATGGCCTGCCAAATGCCCTCGAGAAGCAGGTCGCATTCAATGAGTGATTCGTCAAGGTCAACGACTATCAGCTTGGTCAACTCACTCCGCTTTCTCCAGTCTACCCAGAAGTAGATCTCGTAAAAACTTGCCCTATTGCTACGTTTCATTTCTTGGTAGATCTAAAGTGAGATACATCAAACCGGAGCAAAGGCCTTTAACTCTACATCTTGCGACAAACTATTGCCTCCCTTTGACATTGTTCCAAAGTGAGAAAGTAAGTTGCTTGACACACTGCGGTCTCTTGGTTGAGTTAGTGCCCTCGTACTCTAACCATCAGCACGCAGATCCAACCAACCTGCATGAGAACGCTGCGTCATTTGTAAATTCTGGAGAATTGTGGCCGCAAAGAACGACGCTACTCACTGGGTGCAAGTCGCCGCGACTCTGGCAAACAGGAGACAAGATCGTAGCTAGAGCACTAGTGACGAGAGAGCTTGTAAACTTTGCTCGTCAAGCACCATTATTCTCCAACTCCTCATCATGTGGCATCCTTGTAGCTTCCCCTCCCATAGACTGTTCTTTCAGAAGACATGCGGAACTTTGCTAGCTCATTTTGGCGAGAAAGGGACAGTCTTGAGAAAATTACTCTCACAAATTTCCACCATGGGGCTTCCTGCTCTCTTGTTGACATTTCAGGTTTACATATCTCTCCAAACAACTCGCGGATTAGACCTCAGGGACGAGAGTTATTACATGGCTTCAATGATTTTTGCGGACCATTACAGATACGGAGCCTCTAGTTTCGGAGCACTTTACGCAATTTTCCTTGAAGTGCTAGGTGGCAACTGGGGATATTTAAGAATCGGAATGTCCTGGCTGAATTGGTGCTTAGGGCTCGCCTTTTTTTGGTCGTTATTTGGCCTGCTTGGTCGCTGGAAGTTACTTAATGTGAGTGAGAGAGGCAAGATTACTTGGGCCTTTTTTGGCGCCGCACTTTCTAGCTTGACGTTGCATCTTTGGCTGCCCACCCCAAGTTACAATACTGCAGTCTGGCAAGGCTCAATGATTTTTGCAGTCGGATTGATCCAGATGCACAGTCGTGGAAAATTCGCGTTTGCCAATTTGGCACTTGGGCTGACCATTGCCTTTATGGGGAAGCCAACTACTAGTGCGGCACTAGTCATCTTGCTAGCTGTCAATACTTGGAATTTTGGTGCAAGGAAGGCCCTAGGCTTTTTATCAATTTGCGGAGCGACTTTCCTATTCTTCATTGGGCTATGGGCTATTTACTTGGACCAGAGCGTGGTTTCGTATGCTGATCGACTAATTGGAGGGGCAGCGTTAACATCCACCCTCGCCCTTGGAGAACCGCCTATTGAAATAAATCCGATTTGGGCGCTTGGGACGGCTTTCTGGCCCTTTTCTGGAATGAGCCTAACTTCTCTTCTGTTCGTCACTATCTCACTGGTAGCCTTTGTAGCTTCTGTGACACTTTCAATGCGCGGCAGCAGAGGGAACTCCTCTCACACAGGGATTCAAATTGCTATTCTCATGACGATTACTTTCAGTGTGACCGCATCTTTCTGGGAACAGCCGGATGGTTTAGGCGGAATCTTGCTCATGGGGGTTTTCATCGGGACACTGCTCTCGGGCTTTTTTGTACATCGAAATAGGCTTGGTATTATCTTGCAACAAGGTATTGGTGCAGACAAGGGCATGGCGCCAGGGTTGGTGATACTCACTTTTTTCGCTCTACCGTTGACGACTTCTTTGGGGTCCAACAATAATTACATTCAACATTCAGTAGCGCTAGGTGCAATGTATTTTGCGTCAGCTTTGATTCTTGGTCTGCAAATTTTTTCAAGTTACGAAAAAAAGGATATGGCCTCAATTCGCTACGTCATCGGCGTCCAGTCATTCACGACTGGTCTTGTCGCCTCATGCGTACTCATTAGCGCGACGATCTATCCATACAATCAGGATCAGCAAATTTTCAAGATGCAAGAGTCGTCTGTCTACGCGAATTTGCGTGTAGAGCAAACAACAGAGAAGTATCTTGGTGATTTAAAAACGATTGGTGCCCGCTTTGGAATAACCACAAAGACTCCGATCATAGATAACACGGGCTATTCTCCTGGTGCTTTACTCGCTCTGGGCGGGCTGCCTATTGGAGCTGCATGGACAATAGGCACCTACAGAGGCGCATTGGCTGTAATGAATTCTCAGCTATCGACGTATAGTCCTGAATGTCTGGCACAGGCATGGATTTTGGATGAGCAGTTGAGCGAAATGAGAATACAGCCTGAATTGCGGGACCTAACTGTCTTGACCAACATCGCTCTTTACCTCCCAGTTGCAAGGTTGACCAACCCGAGGTCTGGAAATGAACAGGTGCTGTACCGCCCATCTTCGGCAAGCAAATCGGGTGACCCATGCTTGCAAGGGTCCTTACCTTGATTCACAGGATTTTTTACTACAGAAGTTGAATCCAGTTTTCTTCACAAACGGCCAACATCTTGGCTGTTAAGCCTCGTCCCGACTTGGGAGTATTTGCTATGGTTCGCCCATGCGGCCGGAACACGCACTCTGCAACCGGGGGTCCATAGCAGCAACTCCAAATCTTGTTTATCGGCAGGGCCTTGAAAGGCTGAGGGGCATTCGTGGAGCATCACGTGGTCCAGTATCTAATCACAGGCCTTCCACATCTTTGGAACAATCGTTAGCCCACCTAGTTTTCTCGCCTGTGGCACATAATTGAGATTTCTGCACTAACTATCAGTTCGCGCAGAAGCATTTCAAAAAAGCTAGTCTCGAGCAGGAAGCTGGAAAACTGATTTGCTCGAGACCGGTCGCCAATGGCCTTAAGGAGAATTGTTGAAGCCCAGCACTATAGCAGGCAAATATTTGGCTCCGATCCTTGCCTCATGTGTGATTCTCTCCGTTTCTCTGAGGCCGGCCAGTGAGTATATAGGTCCAAGCCTTTGGGTTTTTGCATATGCGGGGGTTGCGATTCTGGTCCTTTATTTGCTAAGTCGAAGTGCAGCCTCAAGAGACAGGCTGCTCTCAAAAGGCTTTGTTTGGTCAGTTGGAATTCTCTTCGCCGTAGTGTCAGCAAGTTTCTATCAAGCCGCTGACTCCCTCAAGGAAACTCTTCAAGGACAAGATCAAGACGATTGCGCGATTATCGTGGTGAGGCAACTACTTGCATTTGAGTTACCCTACGACCAAACCTCTTACTTTGGAAACCCTTGCAGCACCCTCCTCGGCGCTTTGGTTCCTTATGTTCCGTTCGTCGCATTTGGTCTGTTCTTCTTGGCAAACAGTGTTTTGTTACTGGTCGCCATTTGGCTGGGATTTCGGCTCACTGACTCTTCGCAAGTCTTTGCGCTGACCATCCTGATAACACTCGCCATTCCTCAGACTCTCGAGCTTATGGTTAACGGAAGTGACTTCGTCTTTATCGGCTTTGGACTTTTACTCTTGTCTCAGTTGATGACTCGAGCAGAGACCCAGCCCGGCATATTGGCTGTTGCCACAGTCCTGTCGGCAGTTCTGTCTAGTTCTCGAATCAGCATGCCGATATTGGCTGTTGCTTACCTTATTTGGCTCTTCCAGCGGCACAGGAAAAGGCTTCTCTCTCAGTTTGCGATTCTTAGCCTGGTGGGGCTCAGTCCTAGTCTGATTCTTTATCTCGTACACCCAGAGGGGTTCTCACCGCTACACCTAGTCAGTAAAAGCCAGAATCTGGTTCCGGGAACCTGGTACATTTTCATGATTCTGGCGACTCTGGCAGGCTTCGTATTCGGGGTCTATCTTGCAGGCACGGGTAAAGGCGCTTTGACTTTTCTCGCAGTGTCCTTTTCACCACACCTGTTGTTCTTATCCTATGGAGATCTTGCGTTTAATAGACAATTCGATTTTGCAACTTAGGAGGGTGCCAGCTATTTGATTTTACTTGCACCGGTTTTCGCTTCCTTGGCGGCGAATTTAGTGATCAGATACCGAGAGCCCTCTCAGAGCTCAACGTGATCAGAAAATCTTCACAATGCACAGACGCCATCGACTCTCATCTGCATCCCTGGAAGGACAAAATCGTCTGACGTGATGCACGGCCAGAGTGCTTGCCCTTTTTTTCGCAAGAAGGAAAACGTCATTTCACATTGGGTGGCTATGGCACGGCTTTGTTTGAGGCTTGTGACTTTGTGATTGCTCAAGCTAAAAGTATTCTTGAGGTGTGACTATGAAAGTTCTATTGGTAGGAATGGCAGACAGTATTCACCTGTCTCGTTGGCTGGCGCAGTTTGATTCGAGTGACATAAGCTTCGAAGTCGTATCTTCTTCGCCTCACCGTCGAATTCAAACTGGGATAAAGATGAGGGCCAAAGAGTCACCTCGCGTTTCGATGACTTGGTTCTCCCAGTACTTCTCGCTGTTTATGTGGGCAGCCGACCGCTTCCTCTCAGATTGGGTTAGGGGCGCATTTATTGCTCTGCGAATAATCAGGTTTCAACCAGACGTCGTCCATGTGCATGAACTTCAAAATGCAGGCTATGCAACAAGAAGGGCCTACCAGCTGCTGAAGGGGCGAAACCCGAAACTAATCGTCACAAATTACGGCAGTGAAATAGTTTGGTTCTCGAAGTTTCCTAAGCACAAAATGAAACTCAAAGCACTACTGGAACTAGCCGATGCTTTCAGTGCGGAATGCAAACGGGACTATGCCTTGGCTGCTGAACTAGCAGAGGGCTTCAATGCACTGCCACTGATGCCTGTTGCAGGTGGACTCAAGCACAATACCCTGCCCGAGGGACTTCGCAAAACGATAGCTGTCAAAGGCTACGAGAACCACTGGGGTAAAGCGCTTGTCGTACTTGAAGCGCTGTCCGAACTCCGCGATCAACTAACCGGGTACGATCTGGTGTTCTATAGCTGCAATAAACCCGTCATTGCAGCCGCTAGAAAGGGTGCTAAAGAAACTGGGCTCAGCATAACTACACATAAGAAGGGCGCTCTGAGTCACGATGAAGTCATGGAGCTCTTCCGAACATCGCTTGTCTATATTGGCCATTCACTATCAGACGGCATTTCAACCTCGATGCTTGAGGCAATGGCCATGGGTGCTATACCAATTCAGACCTGCACATCGTGTGCGGATGAATGGTTAGTCGATGGTGAGACGGGGTTTCTTGTCGAGCCAAACGACAAGCTTGCAATCCAGTCTGCACTTACATCAATCCTTGAGTCGAACTTCAACACAAACAGCGCCCGAGAAAAGAATTATCAGACCATACAGGCACGCTACGACCCAAGTGCACTCGGTGAAATCGCCTCAGAGTATTACGAAACCTTTAGGATTAAGCCATGGAATTGAAGCCAGAGGTCTTGAAGGGCTTCACGCACCGTGATGCTCGAGGGACACTTTCTTACAACAACAATCTAGACATCTCGGCCTTCAAGAGACTCTACGTGATAGAAAATTCCTTAGAGCAACCCTTTAGGGGCTGGCATGGCCATGAGTTTGAATCAAAGATCTTCATCACTCTTGTTGGAAAAATTCGTTTTGGCGCAGTGCGGGTCAGGGATTGGTCTAAACCTGATCCAGACCAAAAGCCAATCACAGCTGAACTCGAGGGCTCCGATTTAGATGCGTTCTTCGTTCCAGGTGGTTACGCGAATTCCATTTCTTCTCTTGATATCGGTGCTAGGGCCTTAGTGCTTTCTTCAGCGAATCTCAAAAATAGCGTTTTGGATGACCATAGAATCACGCCGGATTTTTGGACTTGCTAGGCGACAGGCAGGATAGTGTCAAGCTCAATTAGATTGTAAGCTCTCAGCTTCCCCTGCGATCACCCAGGGCATCACGCCTAATGCGAAATTCTTGAGTGCCAAGGTACAATCAGAGGTCAGTAGGTATAGATCGAGTTGGAGGTCGCAATTAGAGTCGTGGTAATGTCTCATTCAAACATTCGTCGGGACCCGAGGCTCGTGCGTCAAATTAAGTGGCTCAAGCAATCTGGGGCGACGAGCATAACAACTATTGGCTGGGGACATAAACCTGATGAAGTAGACGATCACTACGTGGTGCCAGTCCTGCCATTACTGAAAAGATACTTTGGTTACGCGATTAGACACCATTCATCCAGATTTAATTATTTTTACGGCAGATATTTGGACAGTGTTCCCAGCGAAGTTTTTCTTGGCGTTGACTTGTTGATTGTTAATGAAATTGAGTACCTCGGGTGGAGCTATTTCCGCAATGTTGATTTAGTCTCGGTTCCTACATACATAGACTTGCATGAAGATCACGTTAAGCCAGCGCACCGAGGGCCCCTGGAGCGCATCGCGTTTCTTGAGTATTGGAAGTGGCAGCTCGAAAATCTGAAGAATTTCTCACAGGAAAGGCAAGGGCTCTTGCGGGTAACTTGCGTCGAAAAAAATATCGCTGAATCGTACGCAACGTTCCTCTCTCATCCAGTGGATCTTATTTTTAACGCGCCAGACGAAAATTTTCTCGTGCCAAGTGCAGTCAATGACAACCAAATAAGACTCGTGCACCATGGAATGGGCACCAAGGGCAGAGGAATTGAGCAAGCTGTTTCTGCGATGAAGTTACTGGACGCGCGTTTTACTTTGGATTTGGTACTGTTTGCAACCCCACAATTTAGGCTAAAAATTGAACTTATGTCGAGAATACTGCGAGTTCGAAAAAGAATTACCATAAGCCCAGGAGTCCCGCTGTCTGAACTGCCCGAGGTGCTAAACCAATTTGACGTGGCAATCGTACTGGCTCCAGCGACAGGAATTCCAACGCACTTCAATGCGCTACCGAATAAATTCTTTGAGTCCATTCATGCAAAACTTGCTCTAGTTGTGGGACCAAACCCCTCAATGAGCGAACTAGTGCGAAAGCATGGAAATGGGTTCGTACTTGAATCTTGGGAAACAACGGCTTTAGTTCAAAAACTGTCATCAATCTCCGTTGGAGAGATTGAACTGGCAAAGGGGAATTCGGCCACTGCGTCCAAAAGCCTTTCCAGTGCAGCGAGCAAGGAGACGTTCGATCGGGCGATGTCTTATCTACTGTCTAAAATAACTTGAGTTGAAAAGTCCGAAGGGTAGCATTGAGATGGCAGAGCTGCCTCAGTGATTCTTGGCGTCGACGGACCTCAATCGGAATCACGTTTTACTACTGCGCGCTGCTTAACGGAAAGGGACACGGAGATGGGGGCAGAGAGGGAGAAAATAATGATTGATGGCAAGGCGGTCCTCGGGTTCCTCGGAAATGACGTCATAGAGACCTTCGGTGAGCCCAGCATGCAATTCAGTTCTGCAGCATCGGCCAGGCCAGGCAAATTAGGTGGCATCTCTTTTGTTACGAAAAAAGCTTTGGCTGATGATGCCAACATAGTTATTGAGTCGCTGTCAACGGTTATCATCTCCTGTGAACTTGGAGAGAGTCCACTTGACGGCGTTGAGAATAAATTCTTGATTGTGGTGGCCAACCCACGACTCTCCTTTGCTAAAACCGCGTCATTTTTTTTCAAAACTGGAGAGAATGGTGGGCGACATTCAAGCGCGACTGTTCACCCATCCGCGGCCATAGGACGCAACGTGACTCTGGGTCAGAACTGCGTAATTGGTAAGGATGTAGTGATTGGAGATAATGTAGTAGTTGGTGCCGGCTGCGTCGTGGCGGAAAAGGTATCCATCGGAGACAATTCACGCATCGGACCGAACTGTGTAATTGGTGAGCGGGGCTTTGGCTATGAGAGAGACCAAAACAAATCACCCGTCCATGTACCTCACTTTGGCGGAGTGATCATAGGAAGAAATGTCAGCATCGGCGCGAACACCTGCATAGACCGTGGAACGCTCGATGACACAATAATCGGTGACAATGTAAAAATCGACAACCAAGTCCAAATTGCTCACAATTGCATCGTGGAGGACTCCGTTTTCATAATAGCCGGGGTTGCTCTTGGCGGAGGCGTAAGGGTGAGGAAGGGTGCCTGGATTTCCCCAAATTCCACGATTCTTCAGCATTTGGAGGTGGGGGAAGGTGCTTTTGTCGGTATAGGAGCCGTCGTTCTGAGCGATGTTCCCCCTGGGCACACTGTTTTTGGGAACCCTGCAAGGATTTTGGACAGCAAAAAAAGCTAGGGAATACTTCAGACTTTGATCACGACAATACTAAAATCCCTAACATCCACTGACCGAAATTCATCAAAATCGAAGGGAAGAGCCAGAGGTTTTGAGCAGGCTTTCGAGAATACCTTTAGACTACTTGTAACCGAATTAGGGCGAAATTCTAAAGAAAAGTGAACGATGCAAGCCAAACACAGCCACCAAGACTTAGTATTTGCGGAAATCACCAAGCTGCTTCCCAAAAGTGAGCCAATCGTGACGAGTGACACAAAACTCATCGGTTCTTCGAGTGCCATAGACTCCATGAAGCTGGTTCAGCTATGCGTTAACTTGGAGTCACTAGCAAGCGAACTAGGTTTTGAGTTCGATTGGACATCTCGAGATGCGATGTCCAGATCGAGAAGCATGTTTCGAAGTGCAGGCGACTTGGCTTTGGAGTTCTCTAGGCAAATGGAGGAATCCAATTGATCATCGTTACTGGCGCGAGTAAGGGGATCGGGTTAGCAATTGCGGAGCGGATGAGTGAAAAGGGATTTGACGTAATCGGCCTCTCCAGGAATCCTGGCAACTTGCCATTTAGGTCAATCGAGTGCGATGTCAGGTCATTCGATGACATAAAGAGAATCGCCACTCTATTGAAAAGTGAGGGATCTCAGCTGACTGGGCTTGTCAATTCGGCAGGGGTAGCGTCCATGAACCTCGCCCTGACTACCCCGCCGGAAGTTACTTCTACGTTACTGAGCACAAATTTGGCCGGCACAATTTTCTGTTGCCAACTTTTTGGACCCATGATGCTAAACAATGGCGGTGGCCGAATCATAAATTTCTCGACAATTGCGGTCGCCTTAGGGCTTAGAGGAGAATCAATTTATTCTGCTTCTAAGGCTGGAGTAGAAGCTTTCAGCCGTTCGTTTGCTAGAGAGATGTCGGGCTTCAGGGTTACAGTCAATTGCATTGCGCCGGGACCGATTCAGACTGAGATGATGCGGGGTATTACCGAAGAACAGATTGAAAAAGTTATCGCGCAACAAGTTATACGAGATAAGTTTACGACAAGTTCAGTCGCGGACGTTGTGGAGATACTGTTCGATGAAAGGGCCGCATCGATTTCGGGCCAGGTTTTGCGTGTCGGCGGCGTATGAAATCTTTGCTAGAACATCTGATATCGGTTTGGGACGGTGACGACTCACCCTTCCTCTATCATTCCTCAGGTTCTCTTTCTTTCTCGGAAATTAGAAATCAAGAGCCTGTAGATCTCACGGGCGTTGAGGCAGGCCAGGTTGTTGCGCTAATTGGAGACTTCGATCCCCGGTCAATTCACACACTCCTCAGCTTATTGAGCATGGGTGTCACCGTGGTGCCTCTAACGAACGCCACGAAACATCAGCACGAGTATTTTTTTGACGCCGCTCAGGTTGACGTAATTGTAGAGGGGGCCACGGTTAGCTCAAGAGAGGTGACCACTGAACGCCACGAGTTACTTGAGTATCTCAGAGAAGAGCGGGCATCAGGCCTCATTCTTTTTTCTACTGGAACGACAGGACGCCCCAAGGCAATTCTTCATGATTTCAGACTATTTCTCCGGAGGTTCGAAGTTCCCCGGCCTACTCTGAGGACCCTCAACTTCTTATTGTTCGACCACATTGGCGGGCTCAACACTCTGTTCCATACACTATTCAACCGCGGAGTGGTGGTGGCCCCCGAGGAGCGAACTGTGAAAGCAATTCTTCAACTATGCCAGACATTTCAAGTTGAAGTTCTTCCAGCTACTCCGACATTTTTACGGCTTATGTTGATGACTGGCGGATTGCCCGATAGCTTCCCGAAGAGCATCAGGATAGTTACGTATGGTACCGAGAGAATGGATGAAGCTACGCTCGAAGAATTGGCAGCCATACTGCCGGACGTGGACTTCCGCCAAACGTTTGGAATGTCCGAGTTGGGAATTCTAAGGGTGAAATCTGAGTCCCGCACAAGCTTATACATGAAGATTGGAGGTGAGGGTGTTGAAACTCGAGTTGTCGATGAGACTCTTCAAATAAGGTCAAAATTTAGAATGCTTGGTTATTTGAACGCTGACTCTCCCTTTGATGAGTGCGGGTGGTATGACACACAGGATGTAGTCGAATTGAAGGGAGAGTTTCTGACGGTCAAGGGTCGCTCAGGTGAATCAATCAACGTTGGGGGCCTAAAGTTTTTGCCCAGTGAAGTTGAGAGGGTGGCACTAAGTCACCCGAGTGTTCTATTCGCTAAGGCTTCAGCCAGAGAGAATCCATTGACTGGTCAGCATGTGGAGCTGATGGTAGAACCAAAGGAGGGTCAAATTGCCGAAGAGAGCCAAATACGGCAACATCTCGAGCAACTACTGCCCCGACACATGGTACCTAGTCGAATATCGACAGGTAAAGTCCCCATAGGACACAGATTCAAGAGGAGTTAGAGATGTTGCTCACTAGCAATTTTTGCGTTCTCCCAAGTCATCGAGTTAGAGTTGAGGACATTCTTGCAGCCGACAATTATTCGGTAGAGGATGCCGCGCGGACGCTCGCTGTAACTGGAGTTGAATATGTAAATCACGCTATTTCCGGGAGCTTATCGACTCTCGTTTTTGAAGGTTTGGGGCGCATCATGACCGAAACGCCTGAATTATTGACTGGAATTGACGCGGTCTTGGTAGTTTCACAAAGTTATGACCAACGGATACCCTCACTTAGCACTCGAATTCAAAATTTCTTGAATTTGAAATCGAGCACATGGTGCTTAGACGTAATGGACGGCTGCGCTGGATTCGTCAAGGCAGTGTCAATTGTGAGAATGCTTGAGAAATCTGGTTATGCGAAAGTTCTTGTGGTGTGTGGCGACATCAACTCGGTGCTGACCAGAAATTCTGCAACGAGCACAAAAATACTATTCGGAGACGGAATTTCGGTCAGCATTTTTGAAGGGGGAGCATCAATCCCTCGAGCAAGTATTCTCAATAAAGGCGATCGGGAGGGTACGATTTCGTGTGGCTTCGAGGCAGACGACTCCATGCTCATGAACGGTTTTGAGGTCTTTAGGTTCACGAGAACTTCTGTGCCAAAACTAGTGGAAGTATTCCTCGGAGATTCTGGTGAAAAACTTTCCGACTATGACCTAATTGGGATGCACCAGGCAAGCCGACTGGTGGTGGATTCCCTGGCCGAAGTCCTGGGACTTGAATCAAGTTTTGGCTCAAGCTTCTTGTGCAATAATATCGGGAACTTGGGTGCAGGGAGTATTGGAGCGTGGCTTTCTCAAGTTTCTTCGGACAAGCTTGCGGATCAAATCAGAATTTTGGCTGTAGGCTATGGATCCGGGTTGTCCTGGGGTGTAGCTTCCTTTGAGGCACGACTAACGAGGAATAAGGTGATTCATGTCGAATGTTAGTTTAGAAATCTTTGCGCAACGATTCGCTAGTGCGGTTCTCTTGACGGAGGTAAACCTGGACGCGCAGCTGAAAGATCTAAACGAATTTGACAGCATGGGAAAGATTGCTGTGAGTACCATGATTGAAGATTTATTTGCTTTTCAAGTACCCTACGAAATGCTGCATGGCGATCAGAGTATCAGACAGCTCTACGCCTATTGCTTGGATGACTCTAGCCACTGAAAAATAGGAGCTTTCGTAGTTAACCAGTACCTGTCACTTCATATGAATAATTCTCCAGGAAACTGAGCAGGCGAGTCCGAGTTCTATTCACTGATTCGTTATTGTCGAGACACTTATTCCAATACGATTAGGGTGCGGGCTTTTGTTCCGCAAGGGCGGAATGCGGAAAGTTCGCAGCCGCTGAATTTTGGCATAGGAGGCGGGCGGATGACGATTGAACGAGTCGCGGTAGTTGGCCTAGGAAAAATTGGTCTTCCACTCGCGGTTCAGTTTGCCTCGAAAGGGCTAAATGTTACCGGGATGGATGTGTCCGACAAAGTCGTTGAATCAACCGGTGCTGGCGTGGCACATTTTGAAGAGCCAGGCATGGAGATACTACTGAGGGAGGCCGCCGCTTCTGGTCAATTCCAGAGCACTTCAAGTCTTGAAAAAGCAGTGCGTGGAGCCAACTACGTGGTTGTTGTTGTTCCGCTCTATGTCGACTCGAACGGCGAGTCTGACTTCACAAACATAGATCTGGCAATCGCGGATGTGGGAAAAGCGCTTACCCTAGACACCACAGTAATTATAGAAACTACCTTGCCTATAGGTACAACGAGATCTAGGTTTGCTCGGATTTTAGAGAAAGAGTCTGGCCTCAGAGCCGGCAAGGACTTTTTTGTTGCATTTTCTCCTGAACGCGTTTCCTCCGGCACAGTGTTCGCTGATTTTCGAAGATATCCAAAGATCGTGGGCGGAATAAATCCCGAATCTACCATGCGGGCAATTGAGCTCTATGAGGCGGGGTTTGAGTTCGACGCAAGACTTGACTTAGCAAGGCCTAACGGTGTGTGGGGCGTGGACTCATCTGAAGCCGCAGAGTTTGCAAAGCTTGCCGAAACCACTTTTAGAGACGTGAACATAGCGCTAGCAAACACTTTTGCCAGCCATGCGGAGGAGCTGGGCGTTAGCTATGCTGCAATTCGGGAAGCTTGCAATTCTCAGCCGTTCTCCATGCTTCACTCAGCGGGAATCTCTGTGGGGGGTCATTGCATTCCGGTTTACCCACACATGTACATGCAGTCGGACAAGTCAGCGAAGCTTGTGGAACTTGCAAGAGCCATCAATAAGGATGCACCGGGGCGTTCAATTCAACACGTTTCTGACCGACTCGGGGAGTTAAGTGGACGACACATTCTGGTGTCAGGGCTGTCTTACAGAACTGGTGTGAAGGAGGCAGCTTTTTCAGGGGCTATGGATCTTTATCAAATCCTTCTGGGGCTCGGTGCTAATCCGCATTTGGTAGACGAGCTCTATGGAGTTGAAGAAGTAGCCAAAATGGGTTTTGAATATAATCCTCATCAAATGTTTGACGCCCTGATTATAAACTCAGGATCACGAGACTTTCAGCTGTCCCTCCTAAGCAAGCTTTCCCCAAATGCCACAGTTATGGATGGTCGATCGATATTACAAGAGTCAGACTGGAAGCATCTAATACACATTGGGGAGGGATCCTCAAGGCTTAGTTAGGCCTAGCAGGTACCCCGACTACGAGAGAGTGAGGGGCCACATCTCGAGTTACAACTGCCCCCGCGGCAACCATTGCATTAGCACCCACGGCTACTGGTGCGACACAAATCGAACCAGCACCTAGTGACGCCCCGTCTCCTATAGTGACCTTTGACGCGATCCAATCCTGAGGGCCCTTTACTCCTCCATCAGAACTAACAGCGGAGGGTGTTTTATCGTTCGTCAGGATTGCGCCGGGTCCAATGAAGACGCCATCGCCCAGTTCGGCCGGGTCGTAAATTAGAGCGTAATTTTGGATTTTGCAGTTGCGACCAATCACAACTCCGGGACCAACGTACACCCCCATCCCAATGGTCACCCCAGACCCTATAATTGCCCCGGCCCTAACTTTAGAGAACTCCCAAACTTTGGAATTTGGCCCAATTGTCACCCCATCCTCGATTATCGCCAGGTCTGAAACCCAGGCAGTTGGGTCAATCATTTAGTAACCTGCTTAGGACGCGCATGACTCGCATTCCCTCCGCTAATGTGCAAATCTCAGTGGATCCGGGCTGAGTAAGTTCGGCCATCATTGCCTCATGCTCTTGAAGCAGAGGCTCTCTAACGGGTACAACAAACTTTATTTCTTCCCCTTCAGTGACTCCTCTGAAGTTTGAGAACATACCCCAATCAGAGCCAATCGCGCCATTCCTGAATAGCCTGAGTTCAGCGCGAAGAGAATCAGCAACCAGCATCCCATCTTCACCAAGTACAGAAGTTTGTCGAGCTTTAGTTGGAGTGACCCAGTTCACTTCGTGCGAGACCAGCATGCCATTCATCAATTCTCCAATGGCCAAAAACATATCTTCATGATGCCCCGGAATGGGGCTGGCAGTATGGTATCTCAGGCTTTTATAGTCCTGTCCGGTAATCCAGTTAACGAGGTCAATGTCATGAGAAGCGAGGTCTAAAATCACACCAACATCATTCACGCGACTTGGAAATGGCCCCACCCGGCGGGTAGAAATTTGAAGCGGCTTACCAATGACACCTTCAGCGATTTTTTGCCGAAGCGCGCTCAGCGACGGGTTGAATCGCTCTACGTGTCCCACCGCACAGATTGTTTCTGTCTCAGAAAAGGCCAGTGCAATACTATCCGCCTCGATCTGGGATAGGGCAACAGGCTTCTCTATGAGCGTTGGAATCCTCATAGAGGCGAGAAATGTGGCCGCCTCACTGTGAAATATTGTCGGCAGAGCAATAACGACATAATCAGGAGCCGCGCTCGCAAGGTCGTCTAAACTTCTAACCATTTCATTTTTTTCACTTGTTGCATTTAGCTCAGGCTCGATGTCATAGGTCAGGACTTTTTTGACCTGAGGCATTTGATTGAGGACTCGGACGTGATTCTTTCCCATAACCCCCAGGCCGACGACACCCACCCGCATTTATACTCCTAGAGCTTTTCGAACCGCGGACGCAACGTTGCGTGCTTTCGATCGGCTCAGAGACGGATGAATGGGCAGGCTCAAGCAGGACCCAGCGAGCCTTTCGGTGACAGCAAGGTCTGACTCGACCTGGAAAGCTGGAAGTTTATGGACGGGAGTCGGGTAGTAAATTGCACTCTGGACACCCGCTTTTCTGAGTTCCTCCGAGAATTGAGCTCTATCTCCGTCCACCAAAATAGTGTACTGATGAAAGACGTGCTTTGAGTGTGGGCGTACTGCCGGTATCTGAATCCCTTTCAAGCCGGCGAGACTGTCATTGAGAATGTTGGCGTTGCGGATCCTCCTCGAATTGAAGCCATCAACTCTTTTCAGCTGTTGTATACCGATAACGGCGTCGATCTCCGTCATACGATTGTTGAGGCCAACCACTTCATTCTTGTAGCGCTCAATCATCCCTTGGTTTCTCAGCAAGCGCGCGGAGCGATCAATGTCGTCCCTAGCCGTGGTGAGCGCGCCACCCTCTCCCGTGGTCATGTTCTTTGTTGGGTAAAAAGAAAAAGCACCAAAGTCACCCCAACTTCCCGCAGGGATGCCATTTAAGTGCGCACCGTGCGCCTGGGCAGCATCCTCAATCACCAGAAGGCCGAATTCTTCTGCAAGTAACTTCAGGGCTACCATGTCAGCCATTTGGCCGTAAAGGTGAACTGCCATTATCGCCTTTGTCTTCGGAGTTATTAGTGGCCTCACCTTTTCTGGATCGAGGGTGTAAAAAATTGGATCTACGTCACAGAATATGGGGGTAGCACCTGTTAGGGCGATGGAGTTTGCTGAGGCAGCGAATGTGAATGATGGAACTATAACCTCATCGCCAATAGATAACCCAAGCGCAAGATTTCCTACGTGGAGAGCAGATGTCCCAGAGTTTAGGGCAACTACTTTTTGACAGCCAGACCATTTGGCAAACTCGAGTTCAAACTTTGCAACCTTGTTGCCTTGAGCAAGTTGACCGGAAGATAGCTGTCGCCACACGGCTATCTTTTCAGCCAGTCCAATTGTTGGGCCACCGAGTCCTATCATTTTCAGGTACCCTTTCGAAATCTAGATTTTATCACTTCACATTCTCTCGCGAGGATGGCCGCTCGCTCTCCTCGTTGAAAGAGTTGGGCTTCACCCACATGACCATAACCACTCAGTAATATTCGGATCGGAGACTCACTCACGGTCGGACAGTTTTCCAATGCGCGCATCCAGATTCATCGAGATTTGCTCAACGCTAAAAGCTTCGGCATAGTCGAAACCCCTGGGGAGACCGCGCATGGCTGCCTGTCCCATTATGTTCTTCTTCTTCATGTAGGGCTTTGCCGATTGAGACGAGTACGCCGACAGTGACTTAACTTTTGACGAGATGTCCAGATTGGAGACCTCTACAACTACTGGAAATTTCTGTTCTGAGATATTCCAATAAGTGTCAAAGCCAAGAACTGTAATTGCCTTAAATGCTCGTTGAATCTCTTGAGCGACCGCCGAATGGTCCTGATGAGAGTCTGAAATCGATGGCCCTATAACTATATCTGGCTTTATTTTCAATCTCAGCCCTATAAGAAAATCAAGGATACGCTGCCTCTCTTCGGAGAAGTGCCTTGTTGAGAAGTCTCCAAAGATGACGTCGTCGCGTTCAACGCCCAATGCTGCACTGGCCTTAGTTGCTTCGTCTCGAAGTCTCAGCCCGACAGTCGAACCGTTTATGTTTCGAGTGTCAGACAGGTTCACTATTATGACCCTATGACCTTCGAGCTGCCACCGGTTGATGCTTGCGCCGGCACCCAATTCCGCGTCATCGGTGTGAGGGGCAATTACCAGGATTGTCAACTTCTCTGTAGCGTAGGCTCCTCCCGTTTGTTCAGATGTGATTACCTTCTCCAATCAGTCTCCATTTCTACCACTATCTTGGCACTCTAGAGGGTTGCCTATTTTCGTGAGGGACTCTTGGCCTAAGTGAGAGAGCGACAAATTCAGTTCTTCACGAGCCAAGACGACGTGAGTAGCTAACCAGAATTATGCACTCCCTTTTTCTGTCCTTCAAGTCTAACGCGCCTCAGCAGGATTAGACAGAGAGGGTTCGAATTCACGTACTCTTGCAGCTGCCCTCTCAAGGAGTCGGTGCAGTCGTCTGCGGGGTAGACAGAGAATGAGCTCTGCAAGCCATTGATGATCTCTATTTCTCCAAGCCGACCTGTCGTTTCAAGAATAAAAGCAGGATGCAGACACTCGAGCTGCCAATCGGCAGGTTGGAAAAAAGTCATACCGAGGACGATATTTTAGAGGCATTGGAGGAATTTAGGTCAGTTCATCGAGAGTCCCAAATTTTGGAATTATTTGATTCGAAGCACCTGCTTGAGTCGAGTAAACCGCGGGTAGCGGGTAGGGACTGATTGCCCATTCCAGCCTCGCACCTCAACCACTAGACCACTGGGATCATTTTTGGTCGTCAGCCTGTGCGTGAAATTTGGGGAAGCAGAATTCAGTTTCTCTCCCACTACAAATGGAGAGCGGGGACTCAGGTTGATGCAGACCCCCGCGTTTTTGAATAAACGAGGGGAAGGCCTTAGGCCTGTTCGCAATGCCATCGCACATTGCGAGATCAGGTCCTCTTTGGGGCACAAGACTGTATTTATAAAAGTTTTGGTTCAGTGAACTCGGCAAAGGCGAGCCATTGCAACGCGTTAACATTTAGGGAGAGCTGAACATCAAGGAAAATAGTGGATTGTCCGCTTGGCCATGAGGGGGTATTTCATTAGAACCGCGACTCAGTCTCTAGCTGATTCGCTGCTTATTGTGTCAGGTCTCGAATGCGACAGATAGCCAAATACCGAGAACCAGCATTCTGAACCTGAGATTTTCAGGCAGTCGTCCGAGATACGCTTCCATCTTTTCTCCTTTCTTCAATTTGGTCCAAGGTAGTTGTGCTAGCGCCTCGTAAGCTTCTGGCCAAAAATGCTGACTTCCAGAGGCCCAATCAAAACGATCCGCGACAAACCCAACTTTGTCTTTTCTCGCTGTGATTATCGGGCTGACAGTCTCAGCAACCAACTTTTCAGGAGCACCTTCTTCCCAAATTCTGAGGCATCTCGCGACAGCAACGAAGACAATGCCTTTTTGACCAAATCGACCGAAAGGTAAGGGACTCTCGACTCAATCGAGGAGGCCATTGAGTTCCTGTCAGCCAATTTTTGGAGAGCCGGGAGCGATGTCACCCAGATCTCTTCACTAAGCTTCCTCGCTAGCCTAGAGGGCTTGAAGGCGAATTGGCTTTTGGGGTCGAAGCTCTTGGCTTTTTTTGAGTAAAGCTTCCACGAAGGAATAATTCTCAACACGCCAAGGCTCCTGAAATGACGTGCAAAGAATCGAATTGCCCTGGAAAACATCGTTGATGGATTTGAAAGCCCGAAGAGCTCTGACGCGGTTTCCACGAGCAGAGAGAGTCTCCCGCGAGCTTTCGTTGAATGGCTTCGAATTATGTCCGCGGCCCCAAGCAGGTCAAAACGCGCGAGCTTTTCAATTACTTTTGCTTGGGGATAACCACCATAGCCACCAAAGACTTCGTCCGCCCCTTGTCCGTCGAGTGATACCTTGAACCCCGCCTCGCTGATTTGCAGAAAAACAAGTCGTTGGGCGAGAATGCTGGTGCCAGAAAAGGGTTCACCAAGAATACGCACTTGGCTTTGCAGTTGCAGGCGCAAATCTGAAGGATCTTGCCGGACAAATTTGTGCAACGTGCCTAAATGTTCGGATGCAACCAGCTGCCATGATTTCTCTGACAAGTTAGGGTCTTTGGGTATGAAGCCAAAAGTTTGAATGGAAGCTTTGGCCCCTAAGAGGCCTCTAGCCGTTGCAGCCAACGCTGTTGAATCTAGGCCACCAGATAGGGCGAATGCAACTGGCGCGTCACTTCGCATCTGCATGTGGACAGCCTTTTTCAAGTCTTCAAGACACACCACCTGCGATATCTGCGCTTTGGTCGGCCTTGAAATCTTTAGGTCCAACCATCGAACCTCGGTGTATGACCTGTCAGACAGGCTTATTTCCAGGTAATGCCCAGGAAGCACTTGGTAAATCCCATCAAAGAATGTTTCGTTGCTGCGGTCGTGCCACCCGTCCAGAACAAATTCCAGACATGACTTTTGATTTGGAACAGCGAGGTGTTCTCCCATTGCCAACACTGCTTTCGGCTCTGAGCCAAAAAGGAGAGAGTCGCCCTCCGTCATGTAGTAAAGGGGCTTGACACCGAATGCGTCTCGGACCAGGAATGCTGATCCGGCAAGTAGATCTACGACGCAAAACGAAAAGATTCCGTCTAGGCGACTGATTGAGTTCGCTCCCCATAGTTTCCAAGCCTCGAGCAACACTTCTGTGTCGGAACGAGTCCTAAAAACTACACCCGCGTCTTCAAGTTCGGCGCGGAGTTTAACATAGTTATAAACCTCCCCGTTTTAAGCCAAGTGAAAACTAGGTCCGCTGCTCATCGGCTGGGTAGCCTTCGTGCTCAAGTCAATTATTTCGAGACGTTGGTGGCTGATTGAAACCTCAGCTTCACCGAGTTCAACTGCCAAAGTACCTTCCGCATCAGGACCGCGATGAGCGATTGTGCGCATCGCAGACTCGACTTGGTCGATGGAAAATGTCCCCTTGGCCGCAATGGAACCTACATAGCCACACACCTTGCCAATCCCTCATCTACTTCGTGTAATACTAGTTATCCACTCTGCTACTTGCTTACTCAAGAGTCTCAACACTGCTGCACAGGAGGCCTTTCCAAGTGGTAGCTTCATTGAGTCGGCTCGCAAGCCCGAGCAGAGCGCTTTGTCAAAGCGAGTGCGATCGGTAGGTGAGCGAAGACGGCCGCGGCTGGTAAGAACCCCAGGCTGTAAAGCACTATCTGAGGGCCCTCCAACTTTTTTGATGCCTAACTGTAGAAATTAGCACACTCAGTACTCTTTCAGAAAAGTCTGAAGTCATGTAGCCATCTGGCGCTGTAGTTACAGGTTTGTCCCGGCCCTGGGTAGTGATGCAAAGAATCAAATGGTCCGGGTCGAGGCCGGTTATTTTAATGGAGCCGGCGTCCAGCGCCTCCGGTCTCTCGGTGGAGTCCCTAAGGCTGACTGCGGCAAAGTTTGCAATCGCTGACTCCTCACTTATCGAGCCAGAATCCGATATGACAACTTTCGCATTTAGTTGCAATTTGTTGTAATCCAAGTACCCGAAGGGCTCATGGAATGTGATTCCCTCAAGCCCTGATCTATTCAAGGCTTCTAATCTGACTCTAGTTCGCGGGTGAGTAGACACCAGGACAGGGAGATTCCAATGGTCCCGAACTGCAACTAAACAATCAAGGACCTTTTCAAGCCTTTCAGGCAGATCCACGTTTTCTTGTCGATGCACGGATACTAGGAAGTAGCGATTTGCAGTTAGACCTAGGTCTTCAAGTGCTGTGGAGGCCGCGATCTTGTCTTTATAGTGCTCGTAGATTTCTCTGATTGGAGATCCAGTTTTTTGGATGAACCTGGGGTGGATTCCCTCAGCCAAGAGGTTTCTCATTGAATAGTCGTTATACGGCAAGTTGAAGCTCGCGACATGGTCAACCATCTTGCGGTTTAGCTCCTCTGGGACGTTGTTATCGAAAGATCTGTTGCCAGCTTCCATGTGATATACAGGGATGTGGAGTCTCTCAGCAACGATTGCGGCGATTGCCGAATTAGTGTCGCCCAGAATCATCACGGCATCTGGCTTTTCCTTTAGGAAAACTTCTTCGGACTTCTTTATCACATCACCCATGACGGAGCCCATTGATGAAGTGTCAACGTTGAGGTAGTAGTCGGGAGCCCTGAGGGCTAGATCTTCAAAAAACACTTCATTCAGCTTTGGATCGCTGTTTTGGCCGGTGTGGACAAAGATGTGGTCGGTGTATTCATCCAGCTTTGGAATAAGCCTTGAAAGCCGAATAATCTCCGGCCTGGTGCCAACAATTGTTACTACTTTGAGTTTTTTCACAGCCCTAGTTCCTGCCTTATTTCTGGGATTGTCATCAGCAGCTGCTTTACGCCCTCAACATCCAAGCGATCTGTGTTGTGGGAGGTGTAGGCATCTAGGTCAGGTTTCCTTTGCTCGCCCTCTTCGAAATACTCGGAGTAGTTGAGGTCTCTTGTGTCGAGAGGAACCCGGAAGTAGTCGCCTAGGTCTTCTGCCTTGGCGCGCTCCTCGGTGCTGAGCAGAGATTCAAACAACTTCTCTCCATGACGGAAGCCAATGGTCTTGATTTGGTTTTCGCTACCACCAAACATCTCAGTTAAAGCTTTTGCCAGAACTTCAATTGTTGAGGCTGGAGCCTTTCGAACAAAAAGATCACCGGTCTCAGCATTTTCGAATGCGTATTCCACTAGGTCGACAGACTCCGCCAATGACATTAGAAACCTAGTCATTGTCGGATCTGTGATGGTGATTGGGCTGCCAGACCTGATTTGAGAAATGAATAGCGGAATCACTGAACCTCGGGAATACATCACGTTTCCATAGCGGGTGACAGAGATTGTTGTTGCAGATTCAATGCTGTCGCGAGCAAAAGCTTGGGCGGTTTTCTCCATTAGTGCCTTGGTCATGCCCATCGCGTTGATTGGGTAGACGGCCTTGTCAGTGCTGAGGCAAACAACACCCTTTACTTCGTTCGCAATCGCAGACCGAAGCACATTCGCAGAGCCGTTTATGTTTGTCTTTACTGCCTCTAGTGGAAAGAACTCTGCTGAGGGCACCTGCTTTAGAGCGGCAGCGTGAAAGATCAAATCCGAGCCGCGCACTACGCCGTTGACTGAATCTGCATCTCTGGTGTCACCAATGAAGAAACGGACTCTGTTGTCGTTGATTGAGTGACGCATGGCATCTTGTTTCGCCTCGTCACGGCTAAAGATTCTTATCTCGCCAACACCTCTGCCAAGCAGGTGTTTTGCCATTGTTGCCCCGAATGATCCTGTGCCACCTGTTATAACAACCTTCGAACCCTTGACCGCGTCATTATTCCTCATTGCTAAAGCCTAGCTCCCTATCTATTTTGATGAATTCCTGACAAAGACTTTCGATAGCGGGAACCTGAGGATATCCAGCTATCGCCCAGAGCTGACTATTTACCTCAGGATTGACCGTTCCGAGCTCTCGGTCAACTGTTTCATTTGCAGCTGTTCTTTGTATCTCATCTGCTCTTTCACCCAAGTTCTTGGCAAATAGCTGCAGGAGCTCATACTTGCTAACTACATCTTGCGGAACCCAATGTTGATTCATCGGCTGAATCCAATTTTGGCTGACCAAGCCGACTGCAAGGCGAGCAAAGGCTGTAGTCGTAACACCATTCCAGCGGTGGTTTGTGTACCCACTCACTTTGCCGCCCCCTATGGCAGACTTAAGCCACGAATAGATGCCGGAGTGAGTCCTCACATCTCTGCCCACAATGGAACAGCGAATTTGTATTGCTCCATCAGAGAGCTCCTCGCCCGCAATTTTTGAACGGCCATATAGGTCTGTGCCATTTTTAGGGCTGAGCTCTGTGTAACCGCCACTCTTGCCATCAAAAACGCAATCGGTCCCGATTTGAATCCAATGAAAACCGTGCTTCTTTCGTGACCTGGAGATCTGGCCTGGGAGTGAGGTGTTTAGAAGCTCAGCTAAATAAGCATCTGCTGCCTCGTCCCCTGAGGATTTCTGAGGAATCCACCCGATGCAGTTGACTAACCAGTCTGTATCGCAAAGTCCAAGCTTTACAGCGACCTGGTCAAAATCCATTGATTCTGCCTCGAATGGCTCGTCGCTGCTTCTGGAAACCTCGATAACTTCGAGTCCGCTTGCTCTGGCAACCCTGGAAACCTCACTGCCGAGCATTCCATTTGAACCCAAGACGATTAGGCGCTTCAAGTTCTTCCTCCTGCCACCAGTAGAAGTGACTTCTCAAAGGAACGGATCGCTAGATCTGTGTCAAAGAGCTCAGCCACGGCCTTTTTGTTCTCCTCGCCCACCGAAGAATTTGCGGCAGAGTCGTTGGCTAGGTTCAGTGCCATGGAAAGGAGGTATTTCGGATGCTCGACAAATTGAAGCCCAGGCAGGCTAGTTTCAAAGGTTTGCTCGAGGCCCTTTAGTTTCGTACTTACGGCCACTAACCCTGACGCCATGTATTGGAGAACCTTATTTGGCAGGGCGGTGCTAGCAACCACAGACGGGTTCAAGGGGTTGATCGCTACGTCGGCAACGCCCAGATATTTAGGCAAGTCCAAGTAGGAAACCATTCCAGTAAAGATAATTTGTGATTCAGTCCCTAGGGCCTTAGAAAGCTCCCTAAGTTCTTTGTCTTGTTCTCCACCACCTATCAATACAAGCCGATCATTGTTGTTAGCGATTTCAGCGAAAGTCTTTATGGCCTCGGGTAGCCCGGAGAAGTAGAAGAAGCTGCCCATGTAAACAACAACGTTTGCGTCTTCAGGAATGGCAAGCTTCTCTCTCATGTGAACTTTTGATTTCTTCGCATCTGCAAAATGTTTCAAATCTAATGGTGGGAAATTTACGCCCGAACTTTCAGAGCAGGCTCCAGCATCACGAACGTAGTCGAGCATTGCTGGGTTATTTGCGGACACCCAGTCGGCATTTTTGTAGATGTATTTTTCGGCCACCCTAATAAGGGGTGACAGGGCTGATTTTCTAATTTTGTGGCTCACATCAAGTGCTCGAAATAGCAACGGGACGCCAAGTTTCTTGCAAACCTGAACGGCTTGCCATCCAGACGTTGGAACCGAAAAGCTCACAACAACATCTGGTTCAAAGTCTCGGACGATTCTTTTGAAGCTTCCTTTGAAAGTCACTACCGCCAGCAGTCGACCCAGGAAACTGCCACTTACTGTTTCTGGCGTGTAGAGGGTAAGGCTTTGACTGGTCAGCACGCGTCCTTGAATCTGCTGCTGGAATGGAGTCCTGGCTAACGATGCACGGCTCTCGCCCTCAGGAAACTGGACGAAACCGACAGTGTGGCCAAGGGCGGCCAGATGCTCTGGAAACTCGTGCATTTCAAAAATAGGCTTCTTGAGGTAGTTCACCTCATGCAAAAACAGAATCCTCAAGGCGTGCTCCTATTTGAGCTTGTAGAGGATGTAACCGTCGCCGGTGATTGTCTCGGTTGCTTCTCCTGCATATGACAGGTTTCCAGTTGCAAGTATGTACTCACTGCCTTCGGGAACAAGCGAATCATCAAGCACGCCACCTGGAACAAACAGATCGTATTTGACTGTCGGTGAATCGGCCCAAATGGCCACGTTTGTGGCTTCGAATCTTGAGGTGGCAATGATCCAGGTGGCATCAATTTCGGCTGCAGTCAAGTTTTGGTTTAGATACTTACCGGCTATGTCTTGAGGGTTTTCGTAACCACGAATTCGGTCGTATTCACCTTGGATTGTGTAGCCGGTGGCCACCATGCTCGCTGGCAAAAGCAACACGAAAACCCATGGTGTGAATTTCGGCTGGAAGGCAAATACCAACAGACCCAAGAACCCAATCATGGCAACAGCGTTGAACACATCCAGGTTCACTACAAGACCAGCGAGGTTAGGTGCGTCAGCAATTTGTATTTCCAGGGTTGCGAAGAACCCGGTGAAGGCAGGGGTCAGCAACAGAAGCATTAGTCCAGCCAGCGGCAACCTGATCCAGATTTTTGTCTCAGCTGCAAACTTGGAGCTCAGGGCTGAGAGTCCAGCCAATGGAACAAAGACGAATAAGAAGTCGTAATACCTGGACAAGACTCTGCCGGTGTGGTCGTCACCTGCGCCGGTAATCCAACCGGTGAACATGATGATTTCAATTGTCATTGCCACGAGCCAAATGAACATGAAAAGCGAAAGAACTGTCACGGGAGATGGCTGTCTGGTTCTAATCAGCTCAGCCAGGCCAACAACTAGCCCGATGAAAGCAACGCCGATTAGGGCGACCAGAGTAAGAACGTGAACATTCAATTGAGTTCCGAAGAGCGCTATCACACCATTCATCGGTGAGCTTCCAACAATGCCAATAGCTTCATCCGCCTGGGCAGGAACGCCTTCTGCAACATCTGCCAAAACATCTGCGCCGAGGTAAATACCAAAGAAGTCAAGCGCTCGGGGGCCTGCAACCAGGAATCCGATCACGACACGACCGAGAATAGCTCCAGCTGAAATTGCCCCAATTGCCTTGAATAAAGGCTTGAATCGGTGCTTTGCCTGGGTCAAACCAAGCACCACTAAGAAGATGCCTATGGCAATCGCAGATAGCCAAGCGTGCGGCTTTACAAGAGAAGCGACTCCGATAAGAGCTCCAACCAACGCCCAGTCTTTCCAGGCGTATGACTCAGCTGCTTTGAGAACTGCCAAGAAAACCAGGCTGATCATGAAGAAATACATCGATTCCGGCAAGAACATTGATGTGTAGACAGAAATCGGTGAGAGGCCAGCAGCTACCGTGAAGCCTAGTGCAACCCAATAGTTCAAGAACCTAACTGCGATTATGAAAACAACAGTTAGAAATCCAACAAAAAAGATCAGGTTTAGGATTTTGCCGCAGGTGTAGAAAGCTTCACCGCAAAGATTCGTTGAGCTATAGACGAGGTTGAAAAGGTAGTTCGAGAAATCTCCAGCAGGAGATGGATCCCACGGTGCCGCATGACGAGCGTTAATTGAATACAGGTACTCATCACCAAGGATTGCAGGGTTTACTGCACTGACACGAGAAAAGACCCAACCTGCAACTGCCAACAGGCTGCCAATCAGCGTGTAACTTCTCCAGTCCTTGAAAAACTTGGAAATTGCTTTCATGTCAAACCCCGGTTATCTCTTTTGTCTTGGAACCCTTGGTTCCGATTGAACGTCGTATGCCAAGAACGAAAGTAGCAGCTGAACACCAAGAATCAGCGCAAGTGCTGAGAGGGTTACTTGACCAGCGGTAGTTGCTTGCCCCGCACCAGAAGCCTCAAAATACCTCGCCAAACCAAACCAAGCACCGAAGATTGTCAAACCAATTCCAACTGGAAGCTCAAAGCTAGCAACCGACCATTCCCTCAAGTAGTACTTATAAAAAAGTCGCTTCATTAGGTTAACGGTGTGCCTCCATGGAAACTCGAAGATGACCTTGCGAATCTTTAGGTTGCTCTTCTCGTTTCCATAAACCGAAACCATTGGGACATCCATCACCACTGCATTGACGATGCTCAAGCGAAACAGCAGGTCAGATTCAAAGAAGTAGGTTTTGCGAAGCTTGTCAAGTTGGATTGCTTCCAAAGCTTTTCGATGAATCGCCGTAAAGCCATTTGTTGGATCAGTAATGTTCCAGTAGCCAGAAGAAAGCTTTGACCAAAGAGATAAAACAGCATTTCCAAAGATCCTGGTCTTTGGCATTGAGAATAGATTCTCCAGTGAGTCAAACCGGTTGCCCTTTGAATAGTCGGCATTGCCTTCAAGCACTGGTTTGGCAATCGTCAAAATCAGCCCTGGGTCCATTTGCCCGTCGCCGTCAACTTTGACCACAACATCTATGTTGTCGGCAAGCGCTGCCCTGTAACCCGTTACAACAGCACCACCAACACCATGGTTGGTTTCGTGGAATAAGACCTTCACACGCTCGTCTGTTGAGTGCTTCTCTACAAACTCCCCGGACTTGTCTGGGCAAGCATCATCTATTACGTAAATGCGCTCAACTTCAGGGCCGATATTTGCTAGAACGTCAAGAATGTGTTCGGTAACTCGAAAAGAAGGAATCACAACTGCAATAGACATGATTTATCCAGACCCTTCGCTTAGAACTACTTAACTGTATCGATATCTGCCAATAGGCTATCTTCAATGAAAGCCAATAAAGGTTCTATGTCGCTTCGCGCTGTTGGCGGCGTAATTTCAAAGCAGGCAAAATTTCGAATCTATCGTTTTGCATTTGCAAGGGTTGCAGCGAACCTTCTGGACATCATCGGCTTGGCAGGAATTGCTCTGCTAGCAACTTCATTTGGAGCCTTTGCCACGAGTGGTGGTTCAGTAGCACCGCTAAATATCCCAGTTATTGGCGAAGTTACTATCACCGAACGAGTAGCTGTTGTCATTTCTTTGGCAATTGCGGGAACCTTTTTGTTGAAGTCAGCTTTTTCTATTTTCCTGAACTTAAAAACCGCTCTCTTTGTCGCTTCTTTGGAAGCCGATTTTTCTGAAACTCTTGCAAGGGACTATTTCACCGGCGGCAGCGAGGGCGAGCAAGGGTTCTCTGACAGCCTCTCTGAGTTTCAAAATGTCTCGATTCACTCCACACAGGCTCTTTCACTTTTCGTAAATGCCAGAATCGCCGTGATCTCCGAATCTGCACTTCTCGTCGCCATGGCCGCTGCATTTATTCTTGTGAACCCAATCGCTACTGTCGCAATGTTTGCCTATTTGGCTGGAGTTCTCTGGGCCCTTGGCAAAGTGGTCACTAGAAAAATTAGAGCTAATGGCAAGCTACAGCTGGCAGGCTCAGAGACCGCGCTCACTTCCAGTAGAGATCTGTTTGGAGTTCGTCGTGAAGTCAGGGCTTCCGGGTTACTTGCACCTTGGGTGAAGGTGTTCGCTGATGGAAGAACCAAGTCAGCTTCCAGCATAGGGCTCATTTACACACTGAACAGCCTCCCACGCTATGTAATCGAGACATCACTGATCCTGGGTATCTTTGCGTTCCTTGCCGGAATCGTGGTCTTCAGCGATCTTCCTTCTCAGGCTGTCACCATCGGTGTCTTCATGGCTGGCGGTTTGCGCTTGGTAGCCTCCTTGCTTCCGCTGCAAGCTGCAATCAACTCTATGGTTGACGGGGCAAATAGAGGATCACTCGCCCTTGAGCGACTCACAACTATTTCTAAGCGCGAGGGCTCCGTTGTTGTCGAGGTCGATAAAACCGTTGACGCCTTTCCACTTTCGCTGAAAGTTGAAGGCGTTTCATTCAGCTTTGTTTCTGGGGTCCAGGTTGTGCGGGACCTGGATTTTAATGTTGAGCCGGGCCAAAAGGTAGCGATTGTTGGCCCTTCTGGGGCAGGCAAGACAACAGCCTTTGAACTTGCTACGGGATTCAGACTTCCCGACTCTGGTGAAATCTCTCTTGGTGGAGTCTCACCAAGGTGGCTTTTAGAAAATGGCAAAGGTGCAATCGGTATAGTCCCGCAAAGACCCCACCTAGTTTCTGGGACACTAGCTGAGAATGTGTCACTAGCACCACTGCAGGATACCGACTTCGACGCCGTAGCTGATCGATTGTCATTGGCAGGCCTGTCTCACTTCGCTTCCAAAGAGTCCGTGTCTATGGAGGTAAGGCCGGATTCCGGTCAGCTCTCTGGCGGAGAAATACAAAGACTCGGCCTAGCCCGTGCCCTATATCGAAACCCCGGCATTCTGTTTCTGGACGAGGCAACCAGTGCTCTAGATGCCGAAACAGAATCAGAAATCAATGAGGTGCTTGACGGCCTTAGGGGTCAAATGACAGTTGTGTTGATTGCTCACAGGCTCTCTACCGTCAAGAATGCAGACAAGATCATCTACATGAATAACGGCGTCATTGTTGCAGAGGGAACATTCAAGGAGCTTCAGAAGAAGGTGCCTGACTTTGAAAAGGCTGTGAAGCTCATGGGCCTAGACGACTAGCAACTGGCACCTCTTTTTGTTTCACATTTTCTGCGTTATGAATCTGCCTGACGACTCTTAGATGGTCTGATGGCCTTGGATGACCGAAGTGAACTGCAAGAAATTCGTAACAACTATTGACACGGCCCGTATATTGGAAGTGATGGCCGAATTCTTTGACCCCAAGAGCCTCAATAATGAGGACTCGTTGGAATCTCTTCTTGATGAAGAGTCTGACGAGGAGTTTGGCCTACCTAAATTTCAAGAGCATTTTGCTGACTCACTGACACCTGCAATTTTAAAGGACTGGTCAGCAAAAGACTTTGCTTCTATCTATGTTCGTTTTCGCCCTCACCTAGAGCGCCATGCCAAAAGGTTCTTGAACAACTCTTCACAGGTTGAAGAAGTTGTTCAAGATGCTTTTTTGTATTTGATGACCACCCTTCCAGATCTTGATTCTGAATTAGGAGTTTTGAGGTTTCTGAAGTGGAAGACCAGGCTCTTGGCTCTCGATGTTATTCGAGCCAACAGCAGGGTGAGCCTGGCTCCGTTAGATGAACATGGTGAGTTCGAAGCAAACATCCCAGAGATGAGCCAAGACCTAGAGCGAGCAGACGATGCAGCAATTGTCAGCTTGGCTCTTGCCAAGTTGCAGCCTCGTCATAGAGAGGCGCTTATCGCGACTCTCTATGAAGAGAAGAGCCTGCAGGTTGTTTCAGCTCAAATGGGTCTCAGCGAAAACGCTTTCCGCCAGCTTCTATTCCGTTCTAGGTCAGCCTTCAAGAAAGCCCTTATTGGCGAAGCCGAGACAGCAGGGCTTTCGATGTCTGGAATTTTGTCTTTGGCTGCCAGGAAAGCAGCTGCTGACAGCGGCAAGATCGCTTCGGTTGCCGGAGCGTTTCTGTTAGTTCTCGCAGTTTCCATCGGTGTGATTCCAAACCTAGCTTCCACACCCTCTGAGGAAATTGTTTCGCAGCCGTTGGTGATAACTCAAGATCCCGCTGCACCGAGCCCAGCAGACAATTCTGCAACCAGCCCGATAGCGCCTGCCGAAGCACCGTCCGAAGAACCTCAGCCAATCGAGCTTGAAGCAGCCGGGCCAGCCTCAGCTGCTTTAGTTGCTGATGAGCCTGAGAATCAAAGTGGTGCTGACATCATCGATAGCAACACTCAATTGGCAGTGCCTGCAATCAATCCGATCGACTCCACTTCGGAAGAGCCCAGCGAAGAATCAATCCAGCGGGGCTTGGTTGTCGGTTCACTGCAGCAAACCCTGAATGACTCTGCGGCCTCTTCACTTGCCTCGGCCTCTGGAGCGTCTTCGGCGTATCTTGCATCGTCTGGAGTCGTGGAACTCAGCACTGGTTCTGGCCTGACCGGAAGGCTGACCTTCGACGCTTCCTCTAAGAGTGGGATCGAATCAGCCTGGTTCAAGATTTCGGTGGATGGCAAAGACTTTATTTCAGTCCCGAACGTCTCTTTTTCTCAAAAAACAAGCCGTCCAGATGGAAGTGTATTTATTGAATACATCGCCACCGATCTGTTGATTGGCGACGCTTCAGGAGAGTTTGACTTCGTGGCAATCAACGACACTGTTGTTAGCCGGAGTGCCCTGAGAGTCGATCTTGTGCTGTCATCAAACGGACAACTCTTGAATTCCTCGATTTCATTGACTCCAAGAGCATAGTTTTTTCAAAAACTTAGGCGCAAAACCGTAACATCTCACCACTTGTCCCGCTAACCTACTATTGAGGGTTTGTAATCTCCTGCTTGGTTGGTGGTTGCACGCTCTCAGAACAGCTTCCCCCATGGGTAGTTGTAAACCAAGAAGAAAGAAAACACATGCAAAAGAACAAGAACCGTACTGGTCTTGCGCTTGGAGCCATTGTTGCTTTGGTATCTTCACTGTTCGTCATGACTGCGCCTGCACAGGCCAGTGAGACTTCAGTGGTCGCTTACCCGGCATCAGGACTTGAGACGCAGACTACAGTGCTGGTAACTGAAGGGTTTGACCTAGGTCTTCGTTTCGGTACCGGTGTTCAGGCCGCAGATAGAGGAGCATCAGCGTTTGGAGTTGTGGTCACTAAGACCGCTGCGCTAGACATGGTTGCCAGCGAATCTGCAGCAACTGGTGGCGTTGTAACTGCGTCCCCGTCAGCAAGCGCAACCTTCACATTTGGGGTCATTTCGACCTCTGGAGTTGCACTGAGCTTCCCATCGGCAACCTCAGTCAGCGCGTCTGTAACTGTAACTGTCACACCGTTCATCGACCTTGATGCTGATGGAGTGAAGGATGCCGGAGAAACCTCTGGTAACCCAATCACTGTAACTTTCGTGCCTTACTCAGGCTTGGGTGCGACGATCTCGATCGCTGGTCCTTTGACTGGTGAAACAGACGCGACAGCTTCATTCGCCGTCGCTGCTGGAGCCGCTTTCAACTGGAGCATGTTGGATAATGACTTCAAGATTCGGACAACAGTCAGCTCGGTTTCTGATGTCGCTACTTTGTCAGATGCCATTTCGGGCTTGGAGATGTCCAATCCACTAGCGTCTACGGCTGTTGATACCGGCGTTGCTGGCGGAACTGTGCAGAACAGCTCTGGTTCGCACTTGGTGCCTACAGTTGCTCTAACTGGTGGAGTCAGCACGCTGAGCTCCGGTATTGAGTACAACGGCGTTGTTCTAGCCGTCTCGAAGGCAACTGCAGCAGCAGCGGGCGTAGCAGGAGTAGTAATTTCTTACTCGGCAACAGCCACTAACATCGCTTACAATGACGCAACTAACGCAAATGCTCGATTCAACTCAGCATTCACGCTAGACGCTTACCCATACACCGTCTCATCGACTCAAGCTGCAGCTGTAGCCTCTGCGTTCACTGTCTCGGCTGTTGGTTCCACGATGGAGTTCGACGCTCTATCTGGTGTAATCATTGATGGAACAACCTACACATCAAGCGCGACTCTTCTTGCGGCTGGCTTCACGCTAGCTTCAGGTGACACTGATGTCGTTGTGTCCACATTCGGTCAGGATGCTGATGGAGTAAATGACTTCATCACGTTCACCTTGACATCGCAGCTAAAAACTACGACTGAGAAAGTAACCTTCGTGGCTGCTGCTCAGACCGTTGATCACACAGCTGCAACTGTGAACGGTAAGGCTGGTGCTGCTAGGTCATTCTCAGTAACTGCTTATGACCAGTGGGGCGTTGCTTCAGTTCGCACTGACCAAAGAATTGCCGCTTCGGTAGTTCTTGGTGGTTCGACAAGTGAGACCGTTTCAGCTCCTGTTGTAAACGGTAAGGCAACTGTCGCCGTTACACCTACACCAGCTGCTCGCACCGGATCTGCAACTGTCACGCTGACACTTCAGACATTTGACCAGGCCACACAGGCTTGGAAGAATGACGGAACTGCTGACACGGTAACCATGAACGTATACAGCTATGCAGCTGGAACTGATAAGTTCACAAGCAACTTTGTGAGCACGTCTGCATCCATCTCATACGCAGTTCAGGGTATTACTTACTCATCCGGAGTAACCACTGTCGGTGTCCAGAACTCATACAGCACGGTTGTCGTTTCTGCTCCTGGTCTTATGATCATGAACAACGACGATGCGACCCAGACTGCAAGCGACACCATGACGCTAGACGCCACTGGCCAGGCCGTGAACCTCAAGTTCACCGCGCTGCTAGCCGGCACCTACACAGTCACATACACCATGGGAACTGCAACCACCACTTCGGAGATTGTTGTTGATCCTGCGGCTCACAATGCAGGTGCAACCTTGACATTCGACAAGACCTCTATTGCCGCTGGTACAACCACGACAATCACTGGAACCTTGAAGGACCTCAACGGTAACCCTGTTATGACAAGTGGATCGTCAAACGTATCTGTTGCATGGACCGGTAAGGGTCTTCCTTTTGGAAACACTACCGAGATGGAAACAGACGCTGACGGTGAGCTTTCCTTCTACGTGTTGGTACTGTCTGGTGAAGAGGGAGATGCAGCTATCTCCGCTACCTACAAGCCTGCAGGTCTAGCTGTTGACACCGACAACATCACTGTTGTTCAGGCCGTCGCAGTTGGTAAGGCTGCTGCCGGTGAGCAGAAGGTAAACGCTGGTTCATTCAAGGGCTACGTAGCGGTTTACGCTCGTGGCTATGAAGGACAGCGCATCAGTGCCAAGATCGGTAACGACTGGGTAATTGTTGACCCAATCGTGAACAACCAGGAAGACGGATCATTGTTCCGTATGACTGACTTCACCGGTGCAGGAGTAGACATCGCAGTGCGTATCTACATCGACCGTGTACTGATCGACACAATCAACCTAACCACTAAGTAGTCACTACTTATTAGTTAGAAAAAACTAACCACTAACCCCCCTGCTTCGGCAGGGGGGTTAGTCATTTAACGCCTGTGGACATCTGGAATCTGGTTGCAAATGCTGACCAGATGTCTCACTGTGACGTGCCATGAAACAAATAGAGTCCACCTTTGACAACTATTTGGCAGCGGGTGTTGAAAGTGGCTATCGAATACTTGATTTCACACATGTGTTTGGCAGGGGCGAGATGTGTCCGATGTCAATTGGAGGGGTCAGGGTTTATCGTGACTCTAACCACATGTCTGGAACCTTTAGTTTCTTGCTGGATATTCATCTAGCCAAAGAGCTAACCTTCTAGCCAAGCTTTTCTTGACCCTAGGAGGTCATTTACTCTCTCTGTTCGTTGAACGAACGAATGTGGAATCTCTCGCAGGTCTATTTGTGGGCCAGGCGTCAACCCTTGCTGATAGCCAATACGTTCCAAATCACAAGACCCTCGAAGATGCCGTTGGTGAGGCTATTGAGCTCAGCGCAATTCAGGAGCCTGAAATAGCAGCTGTGGTAGCTACTCACCTCGAGGTCGGAAAGTTCATCTGCACCGGCATCTTGTTGGCAGGACAATCAGAGCGAATGAACATCGTTGTTCGAAAGCGAGCAAAGGTCGCATGTGAATATACCAACACTCTGAACTCAAAGCTCTCAAACTGATTCCAAAGGAAAGAAACAAAGGCCTGAAGATATAACGGCCGGGTTCTGATTACTCTGGAGCCACTGAAAAGATGAGATCCTGCCTGGCAGGGGTTAGCTATCATCCGGATAGTCAGTAATCGGATAGTTAGTAACTTGAGCTAACCTTGAAATCATGCCTCATCACAACAAACTATTAGCTTTATTAGGCGCAGTTGTTTCCGTTCTCTTGTTATCCGGCTGCGCAGCCGGTGTCGATGCGGGGGATGTAGGCCCGGCTCCAGCCGCGACCTCTTCTGCCTCGGCCACTGATGTGGGTGGGGAAGAAGCGCCAGGCTCTGAGATAGAAGTCTCCTTGCTGGAGGCTGTTGAGGCTAGCTATCAGCTCTGGCTCACTAATGGCATGACCGAAGAGGTGACATCCTCTGGCGACAGGTATGTCTTGACCTATCAGCCAGGGGGTGAGTTTGTAGCTGCACTTTATAATCTTGATTTCGATGACGTCATTCCCATCGAACAGCCAGAGCTCTTCACCGTTTATAGCGCCTGGATGATGCTCCAGGATGATGCAACAGTTGTGGTGGAGGGCGATAACCAGTTGAGTCTTTCAAATGAAAGCTATGGCAACTTCACGGTATTTATTGAAAACGGCCTCATTGTTTCTGGCGAAGAGGCCAGTGGTTCTTGGACTGGGGTCTTCAGGTATGAGCCGGATATAGATGTTCTTGAGCTGCTGGATAACACTTCAGGCTAATCAAATTTCGCCTAAACCGGGGCTAAACTTGCCATAGGAAACGTTTAGTGGACGCTTCTTTGGTAATGTTCGGATATCCGAATTGTTTGTCCCCCTTTTTATGTAGTTGCTAGGTTGAGAAGAATGCTGAAGTGGTTGAAAGCCAGAAACGCAAAGAGCGTGGAAGCAGTAAAACCTTCCCTAGATTTCTCCAATCCCAACCATGAAGCATTCATTGCAAGTCTTGGATCGTGGCGTAAAAGCCTGGAAACTAGTTCCGCACAGGGTAAGAAGCTAGATCAAAGTGATCTGACCTTCATGGCTCCGGATGCTCTAGACGAGCTAAAAGAATTGGAAAAAGCCCGTCGGCGTGAAACCGCAGCAAAAAGGCGTAAGGCTAGCCAAAAAGCAAGTGAGAAAAAAGCAGCTCCCGGTGCCAAGAAAGTGGCTCCAAAAGCTGCAGCCAAAAAGCCTGCAACTCAAAAGCCACCAGCAAAAAAGGCAACGACTGGTAAAGCGAAGCCCAAGTCTGAGGCTGCACCAAAGACTGCTGCAAAAAAGACCGCAACTGCTTCTAAAAAGCCGGTGGCCAGCAAGACTCCTTCAGGAACCAGGTCGAAATCAGCTAAATCAAATAGGGGATAACCCCAAGCCAAGCATTGAAACTGAGAGTTTTCTAGGCTAACCTAGCCGAATGAGCGAACCAACCAAAAAGGTGTTTGGCACTGCCATCAGCGGTTATAACCGTGCCGAGGTTGACAAGCATGTTGCCTGGCTGCAAAAAAACCTTGCAGACATTGAGCAGTACAACGCCATGGCTATTCGTGAGCAGAATGCCTTGCGCGAAAGAATTGTTGAACTAGAAGAGTCTTTGAAGCTCAACCGATCACCTGGCTATGCGCAGGTTGGAGCTCAGTTTGAACAGACACTTCGCCTTGCCGAGGCTGAAGCTGCAAAGCTAGTCAACGACGCCGCCAAGGAGGCAGTAAAGGCCAGAGACACTGCCAAGGCAGAAGCAGAACGAATCAAGTTTGAGGCCGAAGACGAAGTTGAAAAATCTCTTGCATCTGCCAAGCGCCAGGCCAAATCTGCCCTCACCGCTGCCAATAAGGAATCAAGAGAGATCTTGGATGCTGCTGAAGATGAAATGCAGCGGGTGGAATCAGAGCGGGCAAGGCTAGAAAAGGAAGCGAACGTGGTTCGCTCTGATGCCGATAACTATGCATCAAGAATCAAGGCTGAACTCCAGACTGAAGTTGAGCGCATCCAGAATGAGAACGCGAGACTCCTGAAGCGAAGTGCTGAAATCGAATCTGAGATTTCAGAAAAGATTGACGTTGGAGAACGACAGGCGTTGCAAATCTTCAGCAAGGTGCAAGCCGAGGCTGAGCAAATGCGTGATGAGGCAGAGCGAGAGTTGGCGGCAGCCACACAGGAGGCACGCTCCTTGATTGAAAACGCCGAAGAGACTTTGGAAAACGCCAGATCAGAAGCAGATCGCATGGCTTCCGAGTCGCAAGGAATGGCACTAGCCCTAATTTCGGACGCGAGAGCTCGCGCCGAAGCAATTTCTTTGAAGTCACTGGACATCGCCAGAGAGGCAATTGCTGAAGCTGAGTACCGCCTCGGAAAGCTTCCTGGCCAAGCTAATGCCATCGAGGCTTTCTTGGAAGAGACCAGCAAAATGCTGACCCCCGAACAAGAGGTAATCATTGCGCGCAGAAAGTCGCTTGATGATTCCACGCGCAAGCCTATTGAGGCTGAAATTGTCACGGGGGAAGAGCCAGCTGAATCCTCCGAAGAAAAATAACCAACGAACCATTGGCAGTATCAGCTAAATTCCTAGCGGCTTTTGCTGCTTGCTCTTTACTTACGGCCTGCAGCTCCACTACGCCAGAGCAAGCTGCCACTCCTGAACCGACTGAAACCACAACCGCCACACCAACGACTCCTGAGGTGGAGGCTGTCAGTCCAGCTGAGGCGCTGGTTGAGTTTCAGCTTGCCTCTGAGAGAAGCTGCCTTCGAGCAATGACCGAGGGCGTGACCGAAGTGGTTGGCGAGGACGAGTTTGTAATGATTATGGTCAGTGAAGACCAGGCCATTGAGTCATTTAGCGCAGCCTATTTTGAACCCGGTCCACCGGCATCATATGTTCTTGTTTTCGAGACAGATGTATTTGCGGTGTGTGGGGCCTATGTGAGCTTTGCTCTTGCCAAAGAAGCGGGTACTGTTGCCGACATAGCGGTTGAACTGCAGCCAGATGGCAGCTTTTTTGTGGTGCAGGATTTTGGTGAATTCGGTGTTCAGGGCCAGAGCTATGAGCTTGAAGATGGCTACTTCACCAGCGTAAGTACTTCATTTGGAGATGAGATCAGAACCACAGCGGTTAGCTATGGACCGCCAACCGCTGAAAATTATCAGATTCTTGAAACTGCATTTCAAGAGTTTTTTGGCTAGGGATTTTTTAGAAGCCCAGCAATCGAGTTCATTGCTCCACCAAGCACCGCTGGGATTCCTCCACCCGGGTGAACAGAAGCTCCGACCCGATAGAGCCACGGACGAAGCGGGTTTTTATACTGCGGGTTGTGAAAAGGACCAGACTGCCAAATTGGCTTGGTTGCTCCGTACAGAGCACCTCCCGGTGCTCCCCAGCTGCCGAAGTACTCGGGGTCTAGGACCATGTGGTCTTCGAACTGGCTAACGATTGATCTAGAAAGCCCCATTTTCTTTGAGATTCTTTCCACTTCACTTTTTACCCACGGGTGGTTGATGTCGTAGTTCTTGCCGTCGGCTGGTGCTGTTAGCAGCACTGCGACCGTCGGTTTGCTGTTTGGGTAGATCTCTTTTGCCTTGTAGTAGTTCACGAATGCCATGGTTTGTTTCGGCAACTCATTTGACTCTAGTTTTTTGTAAAGGTCTTGTGGTTCATCTGGCATGACAACGGAGTGAGTGACAGTTGATTCTGGCAGCGGGCTATCAAGCACCGCGTAGATTGCTATTCCGGAGCAGGACCTGGTTCTAGCAGGCGATGCCTTTTTGCCAGTCATGAGAGATTTCAAGACCTGTGGGTCGAGTGAAGAGACGATGTAGTCGGCGCTATAAGAGCCGGTTTTGGTGGTGATCTGCTTGCGTGAGATTTTAGTGATCTCCTCGTCAAGTTTGATGTTCACACCTGCTGCCGTTGCAAGCTTGCCAAGCGACTGCGCAATTTCATTGACACCACCGACTGGAACCCTGATGCCATCGGTTGCCATCACCGCAGTCATCGATGCGTAAAGAGCAAGAGTCCTGTTTGGGGCGATGCCTGCGTTTAGGGTGTGGATCGCAATGATGTCTTTTAGGTCCTGTGGCAACCACTTGATGGCATTCAGATACCAGCTGGTAGTAAGTCTGAATCCATATCGCTTTTGCAGTTTTGCCAGCGCGGGTAAGGCTTTGGGGTCAAGTGGCAGTTTGGTTAGCAACTCGGTGATTGGTCCGGTTAGCGGAGCATGATCTTTTTCAAATCGCTGCCAGGGCTCAGACCACTTGTGGTCTGGCTTTACCGGCAGGTCAGTTATTTCATCCTTGTAGTAATACCTGCCGAGTTCATTTAGTTTCACAAATTCTAGATCGGCAATCTCACGGGCTGTCTTTGCCTGTTTTTCACCCAGTTTGTCATAACTTGCCAATAGCTTTTCCCACACGCCCGTGAAGGTCACAAGGGCTGGTCCGGTGTCCATGATCTGGCCTGCTACCTCCACCCTTCTGGATTTACCGCCCAGCCAGCTGTGTCTTTCAATCACTGTCACGTCGTGGCCGGCACGAGCCAGAAGCGCAGCACTTGCAAGACCAGAAAGACCTGCCCCTAGAACAATTACTTTGCTCATTATGGGTAGAGGCCAAAGGTTAGGCCGGTTACCAGTTGGATGCCGGCTACTGCTCCTGCAACGTAGGGGAAGGCAATCGAGTATTTATAAAGATCATGGGCTTTTTCAGGCGTTGGATCTTTATAAATGCCAACCACCAAATACGCAGCTATCGCTGCGTTAGCAATTGCAAGTGGGATGTTCACTAGTGCGAAGAACACCGTTGACACTGCCCACCAAAATGTTGCCCAGTGAGCGGTGTTTTTTGGACCCAAGTGAACAGCTGTGGTGATGATTCCGGTGTCCGAGTCCTGCGGAATATCCTGAATGGCGTCATAGGCGTGCTTGGCAATAGACCAGGCCATAAGCCCAATTACCGCCAGCCACATTGGCTCCCTGGAAAGAGCAAGCGGAACAAACGCCAGTGGGAATGCGTAGTCCGTGTTTGATAGCGCGTCTAAGTACTTTCTTGCCTTGAAGCGCAAGGGCGGTGCTGAGTAAAAAGTAAAGAACAGGCTGTAGGCAACCATCCAGGCGGTTGCCTGCCAGGGGAGCGTGAGTGCGAAGTAAGCAAGGAAGGGGATGTTGGTGGCAATAACAGCTATCCAAATGGGTTTCACCTCATTTGGATAGATGTGGGCACCCTCATAGCTCCCCTTGCGGGCATTGATGTTGTCGGTTTCCTGGTCAAAGATGTCGTTGATTCCGTAGATCAAGAGGTTGAAGGGGAAGGTCACCCAGATCAAGATCGGGATGATTTCCCAAGTCCATAGAAAACCTGCCAACCACATTCCAGTGATGGTTGTCCCGATTGTGTTAACCCATAACACTGGTCGAGAAATCTCAATTAGCCGCTTCAGCACTCTAAAAGCCTAGACGCCTTCACTTGATTCAAGGGCTGGTTAGAGAAGTTGGCCATGAATTAGACTGAAGACAATCCAAGGAGCCGAATGTCTAACCGCCAGGTCAAACCAAGAACCGAGGGCTGGACTCAGAAAAAAGATGAATCCGGTAAACCTTTACTGCAGTTTGCAGAACCCAAAAGGGGTAAGCCCCCTCTTCACCTAGCCGACATTGAGCCTGCAGATCGAGGATCAACGGTAAAGGATCTAGGCATTGAGGCTTTTAGAGCAAAGCAGCTTGCAACTCACTACTTCACCCACTACACCTCAGACCCTGAAAAGATGACCGACCTGCCAAAGGCAGGTCGGGAGGAGCTCGTTGGCAAGGTGCTGCCAAGAGTGTTGACTGAAGTCAAAAGACTTCAGACTGACGATGGCAAGACAATCAAGTTTTTATGGCGCTTATTTGATGGCGCTCTGGTTGAGTCGGTTCTGATGCGCTACACAAACCGCATCACCCTTTGTATTTCTTCTCAGGCCGGCTGCGGCATGAACTGTCCTTTTTGTGCAACTGGCCAGGCAGGACTTGTTCGCAATATGTCAGCTGGCGAGATTGTTGACCAGATCGTGCGAGCAAATGAGATTATTGCCTCAGGTGGCCTGGGCAAATCCAAGCATGAAGATGAAAGAGTAAACAACATCGTCTTTATGGGCATGGGTGAGCCATTGGCAAATTACAACAAGGTGATGAGTGCCATTAGGACAATGGTTGAGCCACAGCCAAATGGTCTGGGCATGAGCGCCAGAAACATAACTGTTTCAACGGTAGGTCTGGTGCCGGGCATCTTGAAGCTTGCCGATGAAGACCTACCGCTGACTTTCGCACTGTCTTTGCATGCCCCGGACGATGAGCTACGGGATGATCTCATTCCAGTGAACTCGAAGTGGAAGGTCAAGGAGGCACTGGATGCCGCCAGAGAATACTTCGACAAAACTGGCAGACGAGTGTCTATTGAATACGCCCTAATCAAAGACATGAACGACCACGGTTGGCGGGCGGAGCTTCTAGCGGAGAAACTAAACGATTACGGCAAGGGCTGGGTTCACGTCAATCCGATTCCGCTGAACCCAACGCCCGGGTCAGTGTGGACGGCCTCTAGCAAAGAGCAGACTGAGATCTTCGTTTCTACCTTAGAAAAAAACGGCATTCCAACAACCCTGCGTGATACTCGTGGCAAAGAAATCGATGGTGCGTGTGGGCAGCTGGCTGCTGCAGACTAGATCCATGACAATACTCAAATTTGGTCTTGATACTTTCGGCAATGTGTCCATTGACGATGATGGAAATACTCTTTCGGCAGGGCAGGTAATTCGAAATGTCCTGGCTCAGGGCCAACTTGCCGATGCACTTGGGCTTGATAATTTCAACATTGGCGAGCATCACCGAGACGACTTTGCCGTTACTGCTCCGGACACGATTCTTGCTGGCCTTGCAACAACAACTAAGAACATCACTCTCGGTACCGGGGTGACTGTGTTATCGAGCGAAGATCCGGTTCGGGTCTATCAGCGATTTGCAACGATAGACGCCCTATCAAATGGCCGAGTTCAAATCACTGCCGGTAGAGGGTCTTTTACTGAGAGCTTTCCACTTTTTGGATACGCGCTTTCTGACTACAACGAGTTGTTTGAACAAAAACTTGAACTGCTTGTCGAGTTGCTAAAGGAGAAACCTGTCACCTGGTCAGGAACGGTTCGAGCGGGGCTTAACAATCAGCAGGTCTATCCAAAAACTGAAGGCGGCAAGATTCCACTTCGAGTTGGTGTCGGTGGATCTCCTGATTCTGTGATCCGTGCGGCAAGGCTTGAGATTCCGATGGCATTGGCAATTATCGGCGGGGATCCTGCAAGATTCGAGCCCTTCGCCAGGCTCTACAGGGAGTCTTTGGCAAAGTTGGGGGTGGCCGAGCTGCCAGTGTCTATTCACTCACCCGGGCACATATCTGACACTGACGAGCAAGCAATAGAAGAAGCATGGCCGGGCTATGAGGCAAGTTTTGGAAAGATCGGCCAAGAACGTGGCTGGGCACCGACCACGAAGGAGCACTTCATGGCCGAGGTGAATCACGGGTCGATGTATGTCGGGTCACCGGAGACCGTGGCAAGCAAAATTGTGCACGCGCTGTCTTCTGTTGGAGCAAACCGGTTTGACCTGAAATACGACATGGGCCCACTTTCACATACCAAGTTGATGCGATCCATTGAGCTCTATGCCACCGAGGTTGTCCCCAGGGTGAAAAAGGCCTTGGAAGCCAAGTAAATACAGGGTTTTTGGCCAAATTATTTGCTTGCCAAATTTGCAGGTTTGTTCGTGAATGTTCGTAAATGTTCGTTTGTGACCATTTCGTTATCGAATCGGTGATGTTTGGGTGATTTCACTAGCTATCCTTTGACCATAGTTACCAAACAGGAGGTTCAATGTTGAATAAAATTACCGGTCACGAAGTTGACCGTCGACTACTTCTCAAGGGTGCAGCTGCCGGTGGTTTAGGTATTGCTGGCGCAACGATGTTGGCAGGATGTGCAGCTGATGCAACAGGTCCAGTCAATTTCGGTGTTCGTACCGTTGACGAGTCACCAAAGGCACAGGCACAGGCCATCATCGATGCATACGTTGCAAAGACTGGCATTGAAGTTACAGGTAACTTCACTGAGTCAAACGCTTTCCAGAACAACCTTTCCCAGTACCTACAGGGAACCCCGGACGACGCTTTCCAGTGGATGGCCGGATACCGCATGCAGTTCTTCGCTGACCAGGGCCTTCTAGAAGACCTAACCCCAGCCTGGGACAACATCGGAGACCAGTTCTCAGACTCATACAAGATTGCTTCAACCGGATCAGACGGAAAGCAGTACTTCTTGCCACAGAGCTGGTACCCATGGGGCTTGCACTTCCGCAAGTCAATGATGGAAGAGATCGGCCTAGCCGCAACTGACGTCTACAACTGGGACGACTTCATGGGAGCTCTTGCTGAGCTCAAGGGTCAGGGACTAATTGGTCTTGCCGCTGC
>ENA-OUOG01000607-OUOG01000607.1-marine-metagenome-genome-assembly--contig:-NODE-607-length-46349-cov-4.510330_pt1 | contig 46349 bp, 34 predicted proteins | sample MGYA00248635_ERZ508505 | MGnify/ENA primary metagenome ERZ508505 (study PRJEB26176, sample SAMN06267871) | marine metagenome | isolation source: Saanich Inlet, British Columbia, Canada | place: Pacific...
AAACACATCAAGCTCTTTGCCTTTGTCATCGATCAATAAGGTACGAGGTGGTGTGTTATGGGTTTGTACTATATCGATGAAGTGCTTACCGTCAGGTGCGATATCAACCGAGTGATTCATAGAAGGGTCAGTTAAACGCGTATCCTTTTTGCCATCCAAACGCACACGGTGCAATTGCATCTTCATGTGATTATCTCCGCTTCTCGCCATATAATACATCACACCGTCTTCCTCATCTACTCGAACAATATTGGCTACTTCAAACTCATGCTGGGTGATCGGGTTCACCAAGGTGCCATCCCAGTTGTAGAGGTAGTAATTGTTAAAGCCTGTTCTTTCTGAAGCCCAGATGAAATGCTCTCCATCAGCCAATACCCTCATTTCAGGTGTATTCTTGGTAAAACTGGCCAACCACTCTTCACGAACGACCACGCGAGTCTCACCCGTTTCAGGATTACCCGCACGGTACTCCATGATGTCTTGCTTGCGGTTGGTGCTGTGGTACAAAAATTCCTTACCGTCAGGTGTCCAACTCATACCATAGAGATAAGTGCCCAGTGGTCCATCGTCAAAATCTTTGCCATCGCGCACGTCGAACTGCATCATTTCTTTGGTTTCCAAGTCATACACCATCAAGTCTACTGGCAGATTTGGTTCGCCTACCTTAGGGTAAGACATGATCTCGAGAGAATCATAAAGCTGTAATTGATCAAGTAGCACGTAATACTGCTTAGCGCCTTTTTCATTGAATTTATAGAAAGCTATCTTCTTGCTATCAGGTGACCACCACATGGCGGTGTTTTGGCCCAATTCCTCGCCATATACCCAAGTGGCTATTCCATACTTGTTCATGTTCTCCATGTTGCCATCAGTGGTGATGGCCATTTTACCACTACCATCAGGCTTGCTGAGGTACATGTTGCGGTTCTCTGTGTAGGCCCTCCAATTACCATCTGGCGACTCAGCCGAAGGGTATTGACGTCCACGGGCAGGACGAAAACCACGCGGTCTGCGTTCCACTGCCGGAGGAGCCCCCAATTCGGTTGCTTTCTTTTTTCTGATATCATATTGCCACTGTTTGCCGTCTTGCACGTAGGTAAACGACTTACCATCTTCCTCCCAGTTGACATAGAGAGTGCCGGGTTTTACGGATCTTCTGATCTGTGGGGCAATCTCGCGGTACTGCTCATAACCAGGCATATTTTTGAGCTTATCTTGTGCCTGTACATCGACTAATGCCATGCAGCTTAATGCGATAACTAGGAGTAAATTGAGGGAATTGAATTTCATAAGTTGATCTCTATAGTTATTGAAAACCTAATACTAACACATTCTGGGCTAAAAAAGTAACGGTAATTTGTGAGAGGCGAAGGGAAGCTTAGGTCTTGGGTCTGGAGTCTCGAGTCTCGAGTCTTGAGTTTTTAGTTGTGCGTGTGCGTAGTCGGAAAAAACGAATACTAAATCGCTTTACGTCATTCGGAGCGGATCCCAATTTATTGGGAGAAGGGAAGAATTTCATCATCAAAAAAAGGAGACTCTTCATTCCGTTACCCTACATTCTGAGTGACGTGGCCACTTTGCTATATCGGCATCGAGATTTTCTCAATAAACTAACTCTTCTCCTTTTCAAGGAGGAGTTGGAGGTGGTTGCTCGCAGTTGCAGGTCGAATGACCCAGATGAGAGCCATGTGCTATTCGCCTGGTTGTTGGTGACAACACCAACAACGGCGGAGAGTCTTGAGTCTTGGGTAGTCCGAAAAAACGAATACTAAATCGCTTTACGTCCTTCAAAGCGAAATGAAATGTAGCGAAGAATCTCGTTATCTGATTCATGAGACTCTTCGCTACGCTTCTCCTTCGTAGTACTACGGAGAAGGAGCTCTGAGTGACATTAAAAAAGACCAATTTACAGATCACCTAATCCCTGTTTACCTTATACTCAAGCTTCAATCTTTATGTATTTCCTCATCATAACCTTTGTCCTTATTCTGTATACGAATAGCATTAAGGAAAACACCAATCAAATGCTGGCTGTATTGCGAGAAATGATTCAAGATTAGCGCTACCTTCGCACAATGATCAGATATACCTCCATCTTATGTATACTCACCCTTTGTTTCTATAGCAAAGCACAATACTTACCGCATGCCTCTTGGGCCAAAGCGGGCGTGAACAAAGCTGAAGAGATTTCAAAACTTCCTGATTTTGCGAGCATCAAGGATGTAAAAACAAAGAAGAAAGCGTTCTTTGATCTCATCAGACCTATGGTCAGAGAGGAAAACCAAATCTTACGAAATGAAAACGAGCAGATCGCGGCACTTTTCAACCAGATCAAGAATAATGAAGAGATCAGCCAAACAAAGAATGGCTAGAAGATATGGCAAAGTATTACAGAGTTTCGCCTTTCGACATGACGAAATCGGCTGATATACAAGCCTTGCTCAAGAAAGTAGATATTATTCCTGAGTCGCTTTTCCTAGCACAGGCTGCTAATGAATCAGCATGGGGCACCAGCCGATTTGCCAAAACGGCAAACAACCTCTTCGGTCAGTGGTGTTTTACTGAAGGTTGTGGTATTGCTCCAAGCAAGAGAAAACCTAATCAAACGCATGAGGTCCAAAAGTTCGAAACGATCAATGCGTCTGTTAAGAGCTATATGAATCACCTCAATTCTCATCCATTCTATGAAAAGCTGAGAGATTCTAGATTTGCCTCAAGAGAAATGAATAAAACACCTTCAGGCTATGAAATGGCTGTCGGACTAGAAAAATACTCTGCGAGGGGGCTTGAGTATGTCAAAGAGGTAAGGTCTATGATCCGCTCCAATAAATTAGAAGAGATCAAGTAGATGTTAACCTCTTTTAAAGACTAGCTTGTTATCCGTTGAATCATCAGCACTGTATAGATAACCATCATAGTCGAAGCCTTGTAAGCCTTCGAGCGTCTCTACCCTGTTCTTGATGATGTATTGGGCCATCAAGCCTCTCGCTTTTTTAGCAAAGAAAGAGATGATCTTGTATTTGCCATTCTTATGGTCTAAGAATTCGACATCGACCACATTCATTTTTAATGCCTTGAGGTCCACCGCCTTGAAGTATTCTTGCGAGGCCAAATTGACCAAGGTTTTATCTCCTATTTTCTTGGCTTGCTTATTGAGTTCTTTCGCTAGTTTGTCTGCCCAGTAGCTGTAAAGCGTTCGGTAGTCATCAAAAGCGAGTCGGGTGCCCATCTCTAAACGATAGGGTTGAATAAGGTCTAAGGGTTTCAATATACCATAAAGACCCGACAGAATGCGTAGATGTTCTTGTGCGTAAAGTAAGTCCTCATTAGAAAGCCCTTCTGCTTCCAAGCCCACATAGACATCGCCCTTGAATGCATAGATCGCCTGCTTGGCTCTTTTGCTGTTTTTTGCTTTCGCAAAGGTTTGGTACCGACTGACATTCAACTCAGCTAAATTTTCACTCAGGTCCATCAGTGTTTGAATCTCCTCGGGAGATTTTTCCTTTAATACACCGATAAGTTCAAGTGCCTCTTTCTGGAATTTCGGATAAGACGCCTCTCTATCACAAGGGGTTTCAAAATCTAATGTTTTCGCTGGAGAAAGTACAAAAAGCATAGCTGTTCTATTTTTCTACAATTATACAAAGTGAACGGCTGAAATGTTTGCCATTCGTATAGCTATTGTCTATTTGGTATTGCATAGTGCGTAGTGCGTAGTGCGTAGTGCGAAAGTAAAAAGTCTCAAGTCTCACAACACAAGACTGAATACTAGTTGTAATTTCGCAACATGTTTAACCCAAAGACCATAGACCTTCCTGTAGTCGAGATCATTGATGAAGTGAATGAAAAACTCGCATCACAAAACACCTTGATCGTCAATGCGCCTCCAGGTGCAGGAAAAAGCACGCTTCTGCCCCTTGCTTTTCTTGAGCTCGACGGTTTAAAGGACCAAAAGATCATCATGTTGGAACCTAGACGTCTGGCTGCGCGATCCATTGCAGAGCGCATGGCGGATCTGTTAGGTGAACAGGTGGGTGAAACCATAGGCTATCGTATCCGTTTTGATGCTCGGGTATCGGAAAAAACTAAAATTGAGGTCGTTACAGAAGGTATTCTCACCCGCATGTTGCAATCAGACAACACCTTGCCAGGCGTTGGAATGGTCATTTTTGATGAGTTTCATGAGCGGTCCATCCATGCAGATGTGGCGCTTGCCCTTTGCCGTGAGGCGCAGCAAGTATTAAGAGAAGACCTTCGAATCTTGATCATGTCTGCGACCTTGAATATGCCGCAACTAACGAGCCTGCTCAAGGCCCAAGCTGTGGTATCAAAAGGCAGACAGTACCCTGTCGATATACAATATGAAGGCGACACGGATGAGTTCATGATGGCAGAAATGTGTGCGCGCAGCATTCAAAAAGCCATCAAATCACATGATGGCGATGTATTGGCCTTTCTACCCGGACAGGGTGAGATCCATAAAACGGCCGACCTCTTGAAAGGCAAAGTAGGTGCTGCCAGAATACATTTACTTTATGGACAATTACCCCAAAACAAACAGCGCGCAGCCATCTTACCAGACAAGAACGGACAACGGAAGATCGTTTTAGCAACCTCTATTGCAGAGACCAGTTTGACCATTGAGGGAGTTAAAATAGTTGTTGATAGTGGTTTTGGACGTCATTCACAATTCGACCCAAACTCTGGACTGTCCCGTTTAGAGACACATCGCATTTCTAGAGATTCTGCCGATCAACGTGCAGGACGTGCCGGTAGACTTTCACCTGGTGTTGCTTTCCGACTTTGGTCAAAGGCAACGCATAGCCGGTTAACTGACCACATCCTGCCTGAGATCGAACAGGCCGACTTGGCTTCATTAGTACTCGAAATGGCACAATGGGGCATTTCAGACATCCAACAAATGACCTGGTTGACCCCTCCACCTAAAGGACATTTACTCCAGGCGCGCGAACTGTTGCACGAATTAGAGGCATTGGAAAATGGCAAAATCACCGAACATGGTCGCGCTATGGCCAAACTCCCCTGTCATCCAAGGATCGCCCATATGTTGATCATGGCAGAGGAACAAGATCAAGTCGCTTTAGCCGCTGATATCGCTTCTTTGTTGGAAGAAAGAGATCCATTGGGTAGAGAGGCGGGTTCCGATATTAATGAACGCATCGATGTATTAAGAACACATCGCAGAGAACAACGCGATAACCGCAAATGGGGCCGATTGGCTAAGATCGCTGAACAGTACAGGAGGCTCTTCAATACACCTGAGGAGAATAACTCTCATGATCCTTACGAAACAGGTGTTCTCATTACCTATGCCTATCCTGAGCGCATTGCCCACGCCCGACCAGGTAACAATGCACAATTTCAGTTGTCTAACGGACGAATTGCCGCCATTGGTCATCGCGATGACCTCGCAGCAGAGCCTTGGTTGGCGGTCTGTCATGTCGACGCCCGCGATGGATTGGGTAAGATCCACATGGCCTCCCCCTTGAACCCAAGAGATTTGGCTCCCTTAGTCAAAGAAAAAGAAGTGGTGGAATGGGATACTGATGATGGAGGACTTACCGCTAACCTCAATCTATGCATTGGAAGCATCGTTTTGAAAAGTACACCTCTCCCCGATCCTGATCCTAGCAGATTGGTCGAAGCGATTATCGATGCACTCAAAAAAGAAGGGGAAAGATTACTGGACTTTAATGAAGAAGTCGAACAACTTCAAGCCAGAATCTTGAGCTTAAGAAAGTGGAATCCTCAGCAAAAATGGCCCGAAGTGAGCACTGATAGTCTATTGGTTTCTGCACAGGAATGGTTAAGTCCATACCTGAACGATGTTCGAAAACCAGAAGACCTTAAAAAACTCAATATCAAGAAGATAATCACCTACAGTTTAAGTACAGAACAGCAAGTCAAATTAAAGAAATTGGCACCTGAGAAAATAGAAGTGCCGAGCGGTTCAAGTATTCAATTGAATTATCGAGCTAATGGTGAAGCTCCTATTCTCGCTGTGCGCATTCAAGAGGTCTTTGGTTTAGCAGAAACACCAAGGATCAACAATGGCCAGCAATCCGTACTCATGCACCTCCTCTCTCCGGGGTTTAAACCTGTGCAAGTCACTAGCGACTTGAAAAGCTTTTGGTCAAACGCTTATTTTGAAGTGCGCAAAGAGTTGAAAAGACGCTACCCCAAGCATGTCTGGCCAGATGACCCATGGTATGAACCAGCTATTCGCGGGGTGAAGAGAAAACAGAAACCTTAAAATTTTTATGTCATTCTGAAGAAGGACGTAGGACGTCCCAATAGCTATCGGGAGAAGAATCTCATCATTTCAAAAAGGAGATTCTTCGGTTTTGTCGTACCTCCAAGAACCTCTGAATGACGTTCTTTTTAATTCTTCAAGTCTACGACTGATAACCAATAACGGCTCTACCAAAAACTACCGCCTCTGCAAAGCCAGCCATTGCATAATCGTAACAGGTTGCCCATCAACCATTACTGGACTTCCGTCATAATCTCGTTGTGCCTTATTGGCATGTGAATAGATCCATGAGAAGTGTCCTGGGTAATGATAATCTTCACCCCCAAATACACCAGTAATATCTACCACATGGTCATAGAGAGAGAAATGAACATCCTTTGCACCCGAATTCATCAATTTCTCATAGATCGGAATGACAGTTTGATCAGCCCTCGTAGTAAAATCATCCTTTGCATGAACAAACCAAATGGGCATTTGCCTGATGGATTTGGCCTGTTCAGCTGAGAAAAATTCACCACTATAGGCCAAGGCGCTGATGTAACCAGCTGCGAAGTAGTCTGGGTATTCCAAGATCAACTTTAAGCTCATGTAGCCTCCATTGCTACAACCGCCAACGTAGATTCGGTTAGTGTCAATATCAGGATGCTTGGCTACGTAATCATCAATTAGCGCCTTCAAAGCCACAAAGTAAATATCATCTACATCGCCTCTGGTGTAGCCTGTCCCATTGTTCATCCAAAATGTAGGGGTTTGCGGGACCAACACGTAAGCACCACCGAAATAATCTTGGATTTCATCTGATGCGTGGTTGGCGGCACGATTGGCCAATAAGGGAACAGTCGTATCTGTCCCTCCTTCTCCTCCACCATGCAGCCAAATGATCAGTGGTTTCTTTTCTTTCGTTTTTTTGGGTGAAAATGAGGCATAGGTCAAGTCGATCGACTCATGTGTGAATTTGCCTGTCAGATCGAATTCATCAATTAAGGGCATCACTCGATCTGCCTCTCGATTCCATACTTCCAGTGTTTGCGTGTTGGTGATGGAAAGTTTGTAATCCACCCAAACATTCCTACCAAGATATTGAAATGGAGAGCCCAGACTAAGTGATGGGCCAACCTGTAGATTAAGCGTTACATAAGGCCCATTTTTCACTCGATTACCCTCGGCATCCGATGGATAAGCAGAAATCACCATTCTTTTGCCGCTGGCAGGCTGAATAGGTTGCTCCGCCTGCTCATAAGTACGTGTAACCTGAACAACATAATCTGAGGGATCTGTGCTTAGCTCATTTTCGCCCTTGGCTAAAACCACCTTATTGACGGCAGGCCCCCAGTCAAACCCTTCTATAACAAGACTATAGTCCTGTTGAGCCAAAACAAGTTGTGAGGCAAAGCAGAGGATAAGGATAAAAGGTAGTATCAACTTTCTTTTCATGCTATCATTATTGAGTTGCTATGAAGTTAGCATTCCCTTCGATTATTTCTTAGTGAATTCCTTGAAGAAGACCGTCACCTACTCATGACCAAATAAGTCAACCGATATCTTTTGATGATTGCAGAAAGCTTTCGAACTTCCAGCAAATCATTCCTTATGTCCTTCAAAACGATTGAATCCTCACAGGTCACCATGGTGGAGCTCATGCTTCCATCCTATTCCAATTTCAACGGAAAGATCCACGGCGGTTATATCCTCAACCTAATGGACCAAGTAGCCTTTGCCTGCGCGTCCAAACACTCTGGTCATTATTGTGTCACCGCATCGGTCAACCGTGTTGACTTTCTCCAACCCATTGAGGTGGGGGAATTGGTGAGTTTAAAAGCATCGGTCAACTACACCGGTCGTACCTCTATGGTAATTGGCCTAAGAGTAGAGTCAGAGAACATCAAAACCGGAGAGATCAAGCATTGTAATTCCTCCTATTTCACCATGGTGGCCAAAGATGAACAAGGCAAAAGTGTACCCGTTCCCGGATTGATCTTGGATTCAGAAGAGAGTATCAGGCGGTTTACCCGTAGCATAGCCAGACAAGCCCAAAATAAACTTCGAATCAATTCGTTTGATACGGATCAATTCGAGCTCAGCGAACACAAGGATGCCTTAGAAGGACAAAATGCCGAGGTTAGGTTTTAGAGGTCAGATGTGAGAAATTATAAACGATCTTTCATAATTCAGCATTCACCACTTAACACTCAACACTAATAATTACCCCAGCCCTAAAGGGTGATTAATCCAACATTAAAAACACAACATTCAGGATTTAACACTAATTATTACTCATGTCTCAACGAATCGACAGGGTTTGAACTGGCGGTCCTCAACCCGCGGAACAAATTTTAGCTCTACGTCATTGAAAGCCAGTTTATTGAAACCAAAAGCTCCGCTTGGCATTGGCCCCATTGTCACTCCTTCCACCCCAGCAATACTTTTCACTCGATTGCTAAATACTACTGGAGTTTTACCCATCTCTTGGGTGAGTCGGATGCTCACAACCCTTTCTTTATCAAAACCCAAATCGAAATTGAGATAATGCCTAATTTGGCTATTGGCAACCAATAGCACCACAATCATAAATGCCGAGATTGTAAATTGAAGAAAGAGCAAAATCTTGCGAAGAGAAAATCTAGAATTGCTGATTTTCGCCCGCCCCTTAAGTGCCTTTACAGGATTGAATTTAGACAGCAACAGTGACGGATAAATTCCGCCCAAAAGGCCACATAAGAGAGCGTAACCGACCAAAAACAGTAGAATTGAAGGTTCTTGGTAATTGAGGTTGAGCTCAATGCCCACTACATTAGAAACTGACGGAAGAAAGACTTCGACCAGAATAACGGATAGAATCAGGCTCAAAAAAGAGAAAAACAACGTTTCTGCCAAAAACTGACCGATTAGTTGTGCTCGAGATGCTCCATTTACCTTTCTAACCCCTACTTCTTTGGATCTTTCAATAGCTTTAGAAGTGGCCATATTTACATAGTTGGCTAAAGCAATAAACAAGAGCAATAATGCCAATCCTGAACAGAGATAAATGATATCCTTGTCGGCTCCCAGACCACGATCACTGTTGTTGAGGGATGCACCACTGCCACCGAGCTGCCAATATGAGTCCGCAAAGGAAGAAAGTTCTGCACTACTTCCGTCAAACGCAGCATCTTTAGGAGCATTGGCTGAATATAGCGAGGCAATGCTATTTTGAATATCATCCAAATTAGCATTAGGAAACGTCTTTAAGTAGATAAAAAAGGTATTATAGCCCCATGAGTCTAGATCAGACATTTCATTCATTGAAAAGGCAAAATGCGGCTGAAACTGGGAATTCTTCGGGAATGATTCTAGCACGCCTGTTACCTTAAAATCTCCTCGTCCGTCTACAGTCAATATCTCTCCAATGGCATTTTCTTTATTGAAATACTTGATTGCCATTTCCCTAGATATAACCACCGAAGTAGGCTCTGTTAAGGCGTTATTCTTATTTCCGTAAAGAAAAGGGAAAGTAAAAACGTTGAAAAACGAATTCTGTAAAGTGTAAAACTTCTCTTGAACGTACTCTTCGTCTTTATTTATATACATGTTGCCTGCTCCTGCAAGTGTGGTGGTCACTTCCTCTACCCCTGGAGCACCTTCCTCAATAATATCGGCAAAAACTGCGGGCAGAAATTGATTGTAATTGCCACCGAACCTTTCTGCTCGTTTCAGTTTCACTAGATAGATTTCATCTACGCTCTCATGAAACTGATCATAGGTGAGCTCATAACGCACATAAAGGGTGACGAGAATAAAACAGCTCATGGCCACAGACAAACCAATGAGGTTAATGGCTGTAAAGAGCTTGTTCTTCCGAATACTTCTAAGGGTTGTTATTAAGTAGTTTTTGAGCATGATTCTTAGTTTAAGGTTGGATGTTTTATGTCAAGGCTTTTGCCCAACTAGCCTCATTCATCTTTTAAATACCGTACTGTTTTAGAATGATAAGCCTTGACAACCTGTAATAGCATAGCAGGAATAATAAGCAATGCAGTGATCGCTAGTACTGGAGCATAATTGAGGGCACCGATATTAATCTGATAAGAGAATTGTGCCAACCAATCATTGATCCACCAATAAGACAATGGAATAGCGACTATTGCGCTGATGAGAAGATATTTAAGTCCACTTTTATTGACTGCCCTATTGAGGTCAAGCAAGTTCGCGCCAAGCACTTTACGTATATTAATTTCTTTTAATCTCCTGCGCACAGTGTACGAGCTTGAACCAAACACTCCAAAGAACGAAATGAGCAAAGCAATACCTGTGAATATCTGCATCAGGTATTTGATCACCTTTTCAGATGCATAGATTTTATCATACTGCTCATCAAAGAACCTGTAGGTGATTTTGCTACTCCCGGTTACCTCCTCATATCTCTCTAGAACATCGTCCATTGCAGCCTGAATATTATCAGACTTGAGCCGCATTAGAATCCATCCAAAACCATCACTATCGAACAATCGAATGGCCAGTGGTTTGATCAATTCTCGTTTTGATTCAGCATGAAAGTCGGCCACCACTCCTATGACCTCTTTTCCATTAAATTCTTTGCCTATAGGTTCTTCAAAGCCTAAAGCTTCCACGGCAGTTTCATTCAATAAAATGTAATCCCTATGATGCTCAAGGTTTTCTAGAGGACGTCCTTCAATCAAGTCAAAATCAAATACTCCAAGAAACTCGGCATCGGCTGTATATTCAATGAAGTTGAGTTCTTCTTTCTTAGCATACCTTGGGCGAGCAGACTCAACGGGATAAGAACTTGCGATTGCGGCATGCTGAACATAAGGACTCTTGACAAAAGCAGCTTTGAGTTCATTCTTCTTAAATATGGACTCACGCGTATTCACAGAGACCATCAAAACATGTTCCTTATTAAAGCCTAGATTCTCGTTTTGAACAAAATCTAACTGTTGATTTACAAACAAAGTCGCAGCCAGTAGAAAGACGAAAATGGCCGCTTGAAAGCAATTAACAATATAAATAAACGATGTTTTGCCAAATATGGGTGAGCTACCCATTGCCTTAAAATTGCTTAAGCCTTTTCTAGAAGCGATGTAGGCTGGGTAAACTATAGAAAGAAATGAAACGAATAACACCGCGCTGAAGCATGCCAAAAGAAGTCCCAAGTCGCTAAAAATTCTAGCACCAAGGCTTTTATTAATAATGCTCTCTATTTCTGGAACAGATACCTCGATTATGATTAGGGCCAGAATAAAGGCTGAGGTTGTAAGCATTAGTGATTCAAAAAGATAATGACTAATAAGATTTAGCGTAGATGCCCCAACTGTTCTTTTTACTCCAATTTCCTTGATTCTTTCAACAGATTGAGACAAGGTTAGAGAGCAATAATTCGCTAGCGAGGCAAAGAGAATGACCAAAGCAATAGTGCTGAATATTAGTAAGTAGCTCTCATCAGTTTGAGCACGAAAGTGATCACTTGTCTCCAGATCGAAATGAGCTTCTCGAAAAGGTTGGAATTCAAAGCTTGAGGATAATTCCTGATAAACCGCTCTTAAATTGTATGATTCGCTTATTTTACCAGCAATCAATTCCTTCTGATCATCACTTGTTCCATCTTTGAATAGCACTACATTATTTACAATGTTATTCCCCCACATTTGGATGAAATTTGGTTTACCTTCTACCGAAGGGTAAGCACCATTTAAAGAGGCTAAACAATCAAAACGAAGAGAGGAGTTTTCTGGAATATCAACAATTACACCTTTCACTATATATTGTTTTTGGTCGAAACTGCTAAAAACACTCCTACCAATAGCCTTTTGACCTGTGCCAAATAAGGCCTGTGCTTTACTTTCCGTGATCAGAATAGCATTCAGATCGTTATCAAAATCAGGATATTGACCGTACTTAAGCTCGAAATCGAAAATTTCATTGAACTTGGAATCAACAAGAAAAGTATAGTGGCTTATGGCCAAATCTTCTGTCATTGTAGAGTCCGATACAAATTTGTTTGTTCCAGTTAATTGATATCTGCTGTAAACCTCAATGGCTGGATAATTCGAAGCTAGTTCTTCTAAAATAGGTCCTGAAGTTCTAGTGGATTTTTCAATGTTATCATCTCTTTCCGTTACTATGGTCAAATGCTCAATCCTATCCAGTTTAGAGTGAAACTTATCAAAGGACCTCTCCTTTTTTACGAAAAGAAAGATGATCAATACTGATGCAAAACCAACAGACAAACCCAGAAGGTTGATGAGCGTGTAGAATCGATTTTTAATGAGTCTTCTGACGGCGAGTTTAAAGTGGTTTTTAATCATGTGTTTTTAGTTAAGGTTATCGGTTTCAAATTTTAGGCTCAACCAAGAACCTGAAACATTGAACTGTATTATTCATTTCTTAGTGAGTCAACAGGATTTGAATTGGCCGTTCTAAAGGACTGAATGCTTACTGTGCCCAAGGCAATGAGCAGTGTGATCAGCGTAGGGATAGCAAATATCAATACGCCCATATCAATCCTAAAGGCGAAGCCACTCAACCAATCTTCCACGAAATAATAGGAGACCGGAATGGCCACTAAGGCCGCGATCACCACCATCTTCGTGAAGCCAATATTGAGCATATAGACCAATTGACTGACCGATGCGCCCAAGACTTTTCTTACCCCTATCTCCTTTTGTCTTTGCTGAGCAGAAAGATGTGCCATGCCGAAAAGCCCCAAACAAGAAATGATAATGGCAATGACAGAAGCTGTTGTGATAATGGCTCTCCAGCGCTTCTCTTGCGCATAGCTATTTCTGTTGGATTCTTCTTTAAAATAGAAGCTCAATGGCGTATAAGGATCCACTTTCTTCCAAGCGTCTGCAAGCGCTCCTTGTACTTCAGTATCATACCCATCTCTATATCGGACGTTTACCTGCATAAAGCCCCACCCTTCGGCATTTCCTGCTTCCAGAGCAATAGGAGCCATACCGTTTTTGGCGCTTGAATAAATGAAATCGTCAATAATGCCCACTATTCGATAAGAGTCTGAAGGAACATCATCACCATCATGTATGATCAATCCCAGCGGATCACCCTCATATGCTATTTTCTTGATGAATTCTTGGTTAACGATGATATTACTCAATGTGTCGTTTGTTCGGTAATAGCGATCTTCTAAGTGTTTGAGGTTTCGACCTGCTTTGAGTTTCAAACCAATGTTATCGAGGTAGGCCGTATCCACATGAGCGGTAATGGTCCAAAATTTCTTATCTCCATATCCCATGCTCCGCATAGAATTGAAACCATCACTCAATGAGATTTTTTCAATATTAGGATTAGACCCCAATTCGGAGGCGATGATATTGCCTTTTGTCCTGTTACCACCAAGGTTCAAAACTGCGAGGTTTTTGTCATCATAACCCAAATCCGTATTGAGCATAAAACTGATCTGTTGGTACATCGTAATTGTACCAATCACTAGAATGGCAGCAATGGCAAACTGAAACATGACTAGTCCTTTGGTCAGGTATTGTCTGCCACTCATTTTCACTTTTCCCGAAAGGCTATTTAAAATAGAGAAGCGCGCCACAAAAAAGGCCGGATAAGACCCTGCTAAAATCGCACTCACCAGAATAAAGGCAAAAGCAGCCCCGATCAACCACGGATCTTGCATGATTCCTGTACCGAATGCTTTATCGGTCAAACGACCAAAAGTTGGAAGAAACAGTTCTGCTAGGATCAAGCCAATGACAAATGAAAAAGTAGAAACCAAGAATGCTTCGCCCAAAAATTGTCGGGCCACATGTCTCGGTTGCGCACCCATTACTTTTCGCAATCCTATTTCTTTGGCTCTTGGTATAGAGCGTGCTACAGATAGATTGGCAAAGTTGATGCATGCCAATATTAAGATTAATACACCGATACCTGCCAATATATAGGAATACGTAGGGTCACTAGGAGGTTTAATTCCGACATTACTATCAATATCAGCGTTCAAGTGAATATCAAGGAAGGGCTGCAATTTACTTTCTATGCCCCTCGCCCATTTGTCTGCTTCTTCATCCGGGTTTAATGCAAAACGAACGGCTTGCAGCTTGGCCTCCATGGCTTCCACATCTTCAAGAGACTCTCTGAATAAGACCACAGTTGAAATACCCAAATTTGACCAAGGATTTGGCGGTAGTGGATAAAAGGTCTCGTATTTCTTCCATGAGAAATAAACTTCTGCATCTAAAGAAGAATTCTCTGGGTGATCTTCATAAACGGCAGTGACAATAAAGTTTTCAACCTTGCCCTCCATCTTTATTCGCATTTCAAGACCCGCAGCATCGACCGTATTAAAGAACTTTTCGGCAACGGTTCTAGAAATCACCACGCTATTCAGTTCATCAAGTGCTCCGTCTAATGCTCCGGATAGCACGGTATAGTCAAAGATCTCAAAGGTACCTGGATCAGTAAAAAGTGTATTGTACTGTCTTACCCATTCCTCTCCAAGTTGGGCGACAATTGAACCATAGGCATATCTAGTATAGGTTTCAATTTCAGGGATCCTTTCCGCATAAGTTGGCCCTTCGATCCTTCCAGTAATCCCTGAAAGATCCTTATTGCCCATCCAGTCCATCAGTGAATTCACTCGATAAATGCGTTCTGCTTTAGACTGAAAACGATCGTAGGTCAACTCATCTTTGACATATAGGAAGATCAATAGACAACAGCCAATCCCGACAGCCAATCCGAAGATATTGATGAAGGAATAGCCTTTGTGTTTGGCTAGATTTCTAAACGCGATTTTGAAGTAGTTCTTTAGCATGACTTTTTGGAGTTTAAGTTTAGCGCGTTGAGTTTAAATTTAAGTTGATTAATCGAATGTTTCTCATTCATTTCTTAGTGCATTTACAGGGTTTGAAATGGCTGCTTTGATCGACTGATAGGAAACAGTGAGACCTGCAACACATACCGTGATTACGGCTGCCAACAAAAAGACCATCCAATTGACATTGATGCGATAGGCAAAACTATCCAACCAATTGTTCATGAAGTAATAAGCCAAAGGCCATGCGATGAGGTTTGCCATGATGATAATGCGTATATATTCTTTTGAAAGTAGCATCACGATGCGAGACACATCTGCTCCTAATACCTTGCGTATACCAATTTCTTTCGTTCTTTTCTCAGCCAAATAAGAAGCCAAACCGAAGAGTCCTAAACAACCGATAATGAGGGCTAAGACAGTAAAAGATATGATCAGCTTACCTAACTGCTGGTCTTTTTCATAAGCTTCACGTACCGATTCATCAACGAAATTCATTTCGAAGGGATAGGTGGTGATTCGACTTTCCCAGATACTAGACATTTGTGCTTTCACATCTTCTAATCGAGACATATCTACTCTAGCCACCATATAACTCATGTATTTATCAGGTCCGGTATAAACCGCCCATGGTTCAATGGCATTGTGAATGCTAATCATGTGGAAGTCCTTCACCACCCCTACGATAGTACCCATTTTACTTTCTCCGATACCGAACCTCTTTCCGATGGCTTCTTCGGGTGTTATGCCCAGTGCATCTACCCCCGTTTCATTGAGCATGTAATAAACTGATGAATCAAGATCTGATTTATTGGCAAAACCTTCTCCTGCTACCAGTTCAAAGCCCATGGTTTCTAAAAAGGCTTCATCACCATTCTGACCCTTGAAAGAAATATTTACATTTTTCGGTAAGCCCTCCATGATGGCCCCATAACCAGAAACGACATTCGAAATCAGGTTATTTGAACCTGTGATTCCTTTGACTCCTGGAATTTGAGCGTACTGTCCTTTAAAGGTCTCATAAGCTCCTCTTATGGTTCGATCAGACATATTGAAATAGACCAATTCTTCTTGTTGAAAACCAATTTCTTTATTTTGAATAAAGTTTAATTGCTTTGAAATGGTGATCGTACCTACAATGAGGAATACACTTACCACAAACTGAAGCGTCACTAAAACTCTTCTAAAGGCATTTCCTCCCTTATTCGAAAGAGCACCTTTCAATACACGTGTCGGCTTAAACGATGAAAGGAAGCTTGCAGGATAGCTGCCGGCTAACACACTCACCAGTACTGTGATGAGCAGCAAACCAATCAAGACCGTAGGGTCAGACAGTAGATTTAAGGATAAATCTGCGTTGATCATTTGATTGAACGGTGTCAGCACCACTTCAGTCAATACCACTCCCATGACCACCGAAACTAGCGTGATGACAAAAGTCTCGCCATAAAATTGCCAAACCAGTTGCGACCGACCTGCGCCCATCACTTTACGTATGCCTACCTCCTTCGCTCGCTTCTCTGACTTCGCTGTACTTAAATTGATGTAATTGATACACGCAATGACCAAAATAAAAAAGGAGACCGCAATCAATGAGTACATCAGATTCCTTGGCAGCTTCGTCCCAAAATCATAATCGATAGACGTGTTAAAATGAATACCAGTAATCGGCTCTATTCCAAAACCCATACGAAAACCTTGCGCCTCAAACTCCTCGCCCATTTCGTCATCGACCAATTGATTCAGTTTGCTAATAAATCCTTCTGCTGCCAATTCATTAGTAAACTTCCCAAATACTGGATAATTCATGGGATACCAGCCCTCTGTATTGATTGCTCGATTTCTACTGGTGGGCAATAACATATCAAACGCAAGAATGGTCTTACCTGGCATGTCTTTGATCACACCTGTAATGAGACGATCGGAACCGTCCAAATTCAAAGACTTATTCAGTACGTCGATTGAATTAAAATATTTCCTTGCACCAGTTTCCGTCAGCACCACACTATTCGGATCAAACAGTGCAGTTTTTGGATCTCCTTGAATAAACTCGTGCTGAAATACTTGAAAATATGCTGAATCAGCATAATAGAAATTACGCTCGACGATTTTATCTTCCCCGCGTTGAACCAGAATTTCATTGGGCTGAGTTATGCCATTGAGCAGGGTCAGGTGTTTAGCCTCAGGTATTTTGGCATAAGCCAACTCGACAACACGCGCCGGGAGAATGGCCAATCCTGCTTTCTGATCTTGTGTTTCGTAAACCGTCGATAAGCGATAGATCAAATCAGATTCCGGATAGAACGTTTCGTATGAATCGGCGTCCCTCACAAAAAGGAGGATGAGCAAACAAGCCATGATCCCGGTCGATAATCCGATCACATTGATCAAGGCATAGGCTTTCTGTCGTTTGAGTGTGCGTAGTGCGATGTTGATATAGATTTTGAACATGGTGTTGTTCTTTGTTTGACCTTCGGGCTTTTGTACCCAACTGCCCTTTTCTTTTCAAGCACCGTACCAAATTATATCCATTGACTATCAGATAGTTAGCTAAACCTTTTTTACCTTTAACATCCGCTAGCGAACTTTACCGTCCGTTGACGGACAGTAGTATTTGCGTATATTGAGAAGATAGAATTCATTTGTGATCGACACAAAACTTAAAAGAAACGTCATTCCCAGCTTGACTGGGAATCTCCAAATTCATGTATAGTCAAAAAAGAGAGATTCCCGCTTTCGCGGGAATGACGCAAACAAAAAAGTACCATAAATGAACAAAGGCAGCATCTACCCCTGCCCTAAAGGGTGAAGGAAAAAAACTTCAGCTTCTTAGAGTCCCCTTTAGGGGATTTAGGGGTTAACAAAAACGAGAATTAATGAACAAAGGCAGCATACTTATCATAGACGACAACGAGGATTTGCTCAAAGCAGCAAGGCTCTTTCTAAAGCGACACTTTGGGCAAATTGATTTAGAGAAAGACCCCAACTTAATTCCTGATCTACTCAAAAATGAATCCTACGATGTCATTTTGCTTGACATGAACTTTACTCAGGATGTCAACTCCGGACAAGAAGGTTTTCATTGGCTGGACAAGATCCTAGAAATTGACCCCTCAGCTGTTGTTGTACTCATTACGGCCTTCGGTTCTGTCGACATGGCCGTAAGGGCCATCAAAGCCGGAGCTTCTGATTTTGTGATGAAACCATGGGAGAATGAAAAGCTACTGGCTACGCTTCTTTCGGCCATGACCTTGCGTTCGTCCAAAGAAGAAGTTGAACAGCTCAAGGCACAACAGGCAGTGATGAAAGAAGACCTTGATCACAAATTCAAAGACATCATCGGAAAGTCTGGCCCCATGCTTCAAGTCTTTGATACGATCGATCGCGTGGCAGCAACCGATGCCAATGTATTAGTTTTGGGAGAGAACGGTACAGGAAAAGAGCTGATCGCACGAGCTATTCACCGAAACTCAACCAGAGCTGACAAGCCATTTGTTACAGTTGATCTAGGCGCTATCACCGAGAGTTTGTTTGAATCCGAGCTATTTGGACATGTTAGAGGTTCATTTACCGATGCCAAAACCGATCGCGCCGGTAGGTTTGAGGTCGCCAATGGAGGCACCTTGTTTTTAGATGAGATCGGCAACCTATCCCTACCTTTACAGGCCAAACTATTGACCGCTATCCAAAACCGTAAGATTCAACGGGTCGGATCGAATAAGGTGGTTGACGTGGATATTCGGTTAATCTGCGCCACCAATATGCCACTATATGACATGGTCCAAGCCAGTGATTTTCGGCAAGACCTTCTCTACCGTATCAATACCATTGAGTTTCGATTGCCTGCCCTTCGTGAGCGCTTAGTCGATATCCCGTTATTGGCTGAGCACTACCTTGCCCATTACGCAAAGAAGTACAATAAAGACATTTATAAGTTTTCAGAGGCCACCTTGGCAAGACTTGAAAAATACACTTGGCCAGGTAACGTCCGCGAATTACAACATGCTGTAGAACGTGCTGTGATCATGAGTCGAGACAATGTGCTGCAACCTGAAGACTTCTTTTTTAATAACGCTCAGGCACCAAAAGAGCAAAAGGAACTGAACCTCGAACAATTCAATTTAGAAGATGTCGAACGGATTTTGATTCGAAAGGTATTGGCCAAACACAATGGAAACATCACCCATGCAGCGCAAGAATTAGGACTGACACGTTCATCACTTTATCGTAGATTAGAGAAATATGGGCTTTAATCGCTTTCGGCTTTTTGTCTTGCTTCGAGTGATCGTGCTTTTTCTCACGGTTACCATCTTTGTGTATTTGCTCTTTTTTGATGAAAAATACGTGACCACAGTGGTCACGGGCTTTGTCATCCTCTTCGAGGTCTATGAGCTGTTCAACTACATCGAAAGCACCAACAAAAAGCTTCGCAGATTCTTTGATGCCATCAAATACAATGACTTCAACATGAGCTTTACGCACGACAACAAGCTCGGTAAAACCTTTAAAGAGCTCAATTTATCCTTTAAAGAGGTCATTGATGCCATTTTGCTTGAACGCCAAAAACGTGAAGAGTTTTTCCAGGAGTTACAAGTAATTGTTGAGAATATTGCTTCGGGAATTATCTCCATCGACCCTAACGGTCAGATCAAACTGATCAATAAATCGGCCATTAAACTACTGGGTATCGAACACAGTAAGCATTCCTTGCAACTGAATGTTACACTACCCGCCTTGCACGACATACTCCATGCCGTTGGAAATGCCAATCGTACCTCGTATCAAAGCAAAGACGGAAAAGAACTGGCCATCATCAGAACCATTTATAAGTTGGGCAATGAACAGTACCAGCTGTTAGCACTACAAGATATCAAGGCTGAATTGCAGGCGAAAGAGTTGGAAGCCTGGCAGAACTTGACCAAAGTGCTACGACATGAGATCATGAATAGCATTGCCCCGATCTCGTCCTTAACCTCTACCCTGCAGCAGGTCATCAAAGAAGACATTCATCGTGACGGTGAGCTCAATACACTGAACAGGGAAAGCTTGGAAGACTTGGAAGAAGGCCTAAGTACCATCTCAGGACGATCTGATGGACTGATCAACTTTATCAATGCCTACCGAGATTACACCAATTTACCCGAGATCAATTTACAAAAGGTAGACCTAAATACAATCGCGTTGGGAGCCGTTAACCTCATGAAGAATGAGTTTGGTTCCCATCAATTACAGCTGAATACCTTAGGCGCAGAGGCACAAATCAAGATCGACCCTCAACTGATCGAGCAAGTGCTCATCAATTTGATCAAGAATGCAAAAGAGGCGATCCAGCAACTGGATGATGGTGAGGTCAAGGTCACCATAAACCAAGCCAATGGGCAACTCACTATCGACATCACAGACAATGGCACGGGCATAACAGAAGAAGCCAAGCAAAAGATCTTTATGCCTTTCTATTCGACCAAAAATCGAGGCTCAGGCATTGGGCTAAGTCTTTCCAAGCAAATCATGCAGCTTCATGGAGGCGATATCCGGTTGCAATCTGAGATCGGAAAAGGCTCTACGTTTACTTTGGTCTTTTAGCTTTTCTTTTTTCAACGCTTCGTGTATTTTTATCTACATGAAACACACATTCAAATACAAATCAAATCTTTACTTATTCCTTGTTGCAATGGCTTTTAGTTTGCTTGCCATAGTCGAAATATATATGGAAAGTAATCGTGCGTTCATGATTAGTTATCAAATCTTCATGAGCTTAGTCTTTTTGATTAGTTCGAATCGGCTGGGCTTCAAACGAATCGAAGTGGATGCTGACGCAATCTACTGTTTTAATTCCGTCAATTACAAGTATCGAACCATCTCACTTAAGGACATCCTTTCCGCCAATATGCACAGCGATCAGCTGTATGTGTTCATAAATAATGGGTACGCCTTGCAAGTCTTGCGAAAAGATATGAAAGACTGGCAGCTGGAGGAGTTACAGGCTATTTTACTCAAACGAAGCCAAGAAATAAAATCCAACTCAATGGCCACTGCATAGAGGCTATTCCGTTTCTTCTTTTGGCTTGTACAAAATGATCACTTGAATCACAACGGCTAGAAAGATCAAGACATAGATCTCTAACTGTGTGAAGAAATCTATAGAGGCTTTAGCCCTTTTGGCGATGGCCACCTGACGCCTCCCTTCAGTGATCTGTATGGTAGACAAATCATCTAGATTAAACTCTATTCGGTTAATGGCATTCAACACACCATCAGAGCTGGCATAATCATTGGCTTTTGCCTTTTGCTCTGCGGCCAATAGACCCTTTATGTTTTGCTGCAGGTCTTTAAACACCTGCGTTTCATTCTCGGTCAAGGCAGTTGTGCCATAACGATCCACTAATAATTCGAGTTCATGATTGATGGCCTCATTCCGCTGAGACATAAAATCAGCATCATTTGTCAGCGTCGCGATCTTTTTTTCCTGAAGGAATTGATGCACATCCAAAATGATATCTTTCGCTACCAGGCGGTCCTCGTAAATCGTGATCACCGAATCACTTAATTGCGCAAAATTACTCCTATCTACCAAGTTGGTCGCAGCGATCAGTCCAAAGACCAAGAGAATCCCTAAAATCCATTTCAGTTTATTGAAGAAGGTGGTAGACATAAGCGATGAGTTTGTTTTAATCGTATACGACATTTGCTCGCAAAAGATAAGTATTTCTCTACTTTGAATACCCTATCAAGACGTTTACAGCTGAAGAGCGTTTAAAACCACCTCCTAATGAGTCAAACAAAACATAGAATTAAAGGCCAAAACCCTATCTTGCAAAGGTGAAGCGAAAAACCAAAACCACCCTACGCATCATTGCAGCCATTGTTACCCTCACTTCTTTGATCATTTTTTTACCATGGGGATGGATCAAACTCCAGCTGAGACCGTCTGCTGAGACCGTTCAAGCGGAATTGGACTTGGCCATTGCAAACGGCTTTGTGGGCATGGTCGCCTACATTGATAAAGCAGACGCTCCGCCAGAAGTGTATGCCGCAGGCTACAATAACAGGGAAGAAAAGACCTTGATGAGACCTGAAACACTGTTTAAAATTGGTAGCATCAGCAAGTTATATATTGCTGCTGCCATCACGAAGCTTGTTGGAGAAGGCCGGTTAAGTCTTGACCAGACGCTAAACGAGTTATTGCCAGCACTTGCTGCTGATGTTGAAAATGCAGAGCAAATCACTTTGCGTATGCTGGTGCAGCATCGTAGTGGAATTCCCAATATTGTAGATGACAGCGAATGGTCTTGGCCAGCACCACCTCAAGATCTCGAAGGGCATTATGCTTTAACTGTCAATCGGGGGTCTGATTTTGAACCAGATAAACAATATGCCTATTCAAACACCAATTACCTCTTTTTAGGTGCGATCATGGATCGTCTATTGGGCTACTCACATCACCAATACATTCAGAATAAAATCCTTGATCCACTCAAGCTAAACCACACCTATCACCTGATGAGTGAAGCCGGTGAGGAAAACGTATCAAGTGGCTATTATGAAGGTTGGGAACCAGATATCCGAAATCAAAATTACATCATTCCAGGTGGCTCAATGATCTCAACCGCTGAAGAAGTAGCCATATTTCATCGGGCGCTTATCAATGGATCGTTCTTTAGCCCAGAGGAAAAGGCCTTGTACGAAAGCCTTTACCCATATGATCATACAGGGTTATTGCCTGGTTACCAAAGCATTGTGCGCTTTTTCCCCGAACAAGACATGATCATCGTCTTGTTGATGAACAAAAGCGGGGGCAACAACTGGATTGTCGGTGAAGCCATTTACGACAGGATTTTTAACATCGTCAAATCCCGTTAATGGATCATTCTTAGAATAATGACCATAGACCAAAGGCCTATCGCTAAACATGAAAGCCCTTCTAATTCCCTTGTGTATCGGTCATCTCTACTTTAGTAGTTTCCTTTTCTTCTTCAGGGAAGAAATGCTTGTCATAGAAGGTCAAGATGCGATCCCATTGATCGTAGTAATCGCTCTCACCACTTGCCCAGCCAGCACCATGGCCTCCCTTCATATAGTTTACCCAAGTGACATCCTTGCCCAATCGTCGCATGGCATAATACAGCTCACGTGTATTGGTGCCCGGCACATTCCAATCACCTTCTCCCGTTAAGAGCAAGTGTGGCGTTTTGATTCGATCGGCATAAAGCACCGCCGTTGTTTGGAAGTACTTCAAAGGCTCATCCCAGAAAGAACCACCAATTCGATCCTGCCCTACTTCTGCCGCGGCATAGTTCCTCGTACCGATTTTTGGACTATCACCCAGGAAGCTGATGATATTCACTTTGCCAGAGATATTGATGGCTGCCGCGAATCTGTCGGTTTGCGTAATGATAAGGGAAGCAGCATATCCACCATAACTCGTGCCATGCAACCCAACTTTGTCGTTATCGACTTTGCCCTCTTCCACCAGTTTGTTAATGGCGCCAGTCACTCCTTTTAACCACGCTTCACCCGGATATCCCTGTTCCAAATTAACAGAAGGTCGTAAGCCGAAATAGCCTTGATTGGCGATCATGTTCATAGAAGAGCGATACCCATTATTGAAGAAGTTTTCATAGACCTCTAGCACCAATGGATAGGTTTTACTCGGATCATAATCTACGGGATAGTACAAAATTCCTTTGAGCTCTTTGCCATCTGCATCACGGTAGGTGATCAGTTCAGATTTGGTCCATTTTTTATTGGCCCCCCATGGATTTAGGTCGGTTAATTGCTGTTGGTTATCGAAGTTCATTGTGCTGGCGTACAAGTCATTAGGTCTATCGCCATCAGACAAGCTGTACACCACCTTATCACTATCCTTTGCAAACTGCCAGCTGCTGTAGAGGTCGGAGCTGGTCATCAAATCTTCAAATTCCTTTGTTTTGATATTGTATCGTTGAATGCCGCGCATCCACTGGTCTTTCTCTGAATAACTCACATATAAAAAATTTCCATCTTCAGACCAATTGACCACACTTCGGTTTGGTGCTGTCTTGCGTGCCTTCTCATCAGCCAATTCATAGATCATCTCAAGCGCTGAACCATCGGTATTGATGGTCCACCAACCTTTATTCGATGACAGAAGCATCTGCTCTCCTTGAGGATGAAAGCGTACGATAGAAAACTTCACTGCCTTCTTCTCTTCCTCATCTTCAAAGGCTTTTCCTTTAGTCAAATTGATCGGTTCTCCTTGGTAATTGGCTAGGTTTTGGAGCAGTACATTTCCAGAATCTACCCAGGCATAATGCATGCCAGTATCATCCCAGCGATAGCTTCTGCGCTCTTTGTTACGTTCGTATATGTATTGAGCGGAGTCTGCTTTTACTAGGTCTAAAAAGCCTACCTGATATTCCGATCCACTGTTGCGCGTGTAGCTTGTTTTCATTCGAAAGGTTTCACTGAACCTGAGGTATTGTCCATTTTCTGAGAGATCAACTCCGCCATAGCTAGATTCGGGCAGCAGGTCTTCTACCTTGCCCAATTTGACATCCACCTTCACAAGCTCAGTTAAAGAAGCCGTTGCGGCGATCTTATCCCATTTCAAGAAATCTTTGCTTCCATCATAAACAACGATGGGACCTTCTGTCGCCTCTTTGTATTCTGCCATGGCTGACTCGAACCAACCCTTTTTTCTAACACCGATCACCACAGTTTCGCCATCGGGTGCTATAGTAATGCCTTGGTTGCTGGTCAAGATCCGCTCATCTTTCACTTTTGGATACCGTACTTTTTTGCTCTTGGCATCAAAATAAGCCAAGACTAGAGCATCTCCTTGTTGTTCAAAAAAGAACAAGCGACTCCCATCAGCAGACCAGGTCATACTGGTGATGCGCGCTTTCCCTTCGAACATATTGTGCTGCTCACCAGAATCGGTGTTGATCAGCACGGGCTCTCCGTCCCTAAGATTCAAGTAGCTAGGGTCTCTAAAGCGGAAATGATCGGTACCAAAACGAGCTGTGCCATCGCTAATGATGCCTGCCAACCAGGTCCCATCAGGACTAAGGCTTTGACTACCTAAAGATTTTACGTTAATAATATCTTCTACCGTAAAGGCCGTCTTTTGGGCCTGAACTGCAAGAGAAAGTGCAAATAAAAATAGAAATGCAAGACTGATCTTTTTCATGATAACCTGTTTGATGATGAAATTAAGCATTGACGAATGGAAACCTAGTCACAATTTGATGAGGGGTAAATAAACTCATGAATCGAAAGAAAATCAAAAGGATATGACGCTTCATTGCCGACGATCTTCTGCTCACCTGCTTCATTCGAAAGCTTCTCTTTGCCCTGAGGGCCTTCTGCGATGATAATGAATTGGGCACATCTTAGGTGGTGGGCAAAAAAGAACATGTGAAAAGCGTTCTATCAATGCCGAATAAGGCTTAAATTGCAAACGCTTTAACCGGTATATTCCTCAATAAAGCATTCTATTACCTTATATGTCCAAATTACCTAAGGCACATCAGTTCGTTGATTTGTCTGATTACGGAAGACCCATCGCAAAAGTAATTGCCAACAGCTTAAAGGATACGCGCTTCACACCAGTACATGTCACCATCAGTTTTATGATCTCTGGTCTTATCGCTATTTACTGCATCTTGGCAGGTCAATACCTATTGGCTGCCTTTTTCCTTATCCTCAAATCCATTCTTGACGCTGCCGATGGTGAACTGGCAAGGGTCAAGCAAAAACCTTCTTATGTGGGTCGTTACTTAGATTCGACAGCTGACATCCTTTTAAATGCGCTTTTCATTTGGGCCATTGGATATGTTGCTCAAGCGAGTCCATGGTTGTGCATCGCAGCTTTTATCGGCTTGCAGCTACAAGGCACCCTTTACAATTACTACTACGTTATTTTACGCAATAAGCTTGATGGCGACACCACGAGTCGGGTTATTGAAAATAAAGCGCCTCAAGCTTTTGAAGGAGAAAAACAGCAGTACGTAACCTTCCTATTCAATCTCTACAACCTGCTTTACATTACTTTTGATAAAACGATTTACCTGCTTGATGATAATGCAGCAACGGGCAAAGTCTTCCCGAAGTGGTTCATGACCAGTATTTCAACCATGGGCTTGGGTTTTCAATTGCTCCTGATGGCGATCCTATTGGTTCTAGGTTTTGAGGCTCTTATTCTGCCTTTCTTTTTATCGTATACTGCCTTCGTTTTATTCTTTATCGCAGTCCGTAAGCTCTTTTATTGAACGATTCAACCTGTAGCTCCATCTGGTCTTAGCGACTCGATGAGATCGAATACCCCATTTGTCTTAGGGAGCAAGGAGCTGTTTTATTGAATCTTGTAGTATTTGAAGGCTCGACAAGACGGTCACCAGAATGATCTCAAAACTCCCTTCCTTGGAAAGGAGGAACTGGGGAGGCGGTATTAGACCTAACAAAAATGCATAACTTATCAACCCATCCACCTAGCCAGACAACTGACATGAAAAAACGCTTGATTGTATTCCTTTTCTTTTGGCTCCTGACTAGCCCCTTAGCTGCCCAAGAATCTATAAAGAGAATCATCGGTCCAGAACTGAATGGCATTAAACAACGCTTGATCATTCAAGGAAAAGATGACACCAAGCCCCTACTCCTTTTCTTACACGGCGGACCTGGCTTTGGTTCGACAGGCTATGCCAAAAAGTTCGTCAAAGTGCTAAAAAACGAGTTCATCATGGTACAATGGGATCAGCGGCACACTGGTGCAACCAAAAGCTGGAACCCCGACAATACACCCTTGTCGCTCGAATTGATGCAGCAAGATACGGAAGCCGTTGTGAACTATTTGCTCACATCTTTTGCAAGAGAAAAAATCTACTCAGTTGGTTTTTCTTGGGGTAGCTTCCTAGGTCTTCATTATGCAAAAAATCATCCAAATACGCTGCATGCCTATGTTTCTGTCAGTGGATTGGTGAATGGCAATCAATCCGAAAAACAGATCTTAGCCGACCTAATGGCTAAGGCTAGGGCTAACAAAGATCAAGAAGCGCTCGAGGCCCTCAGCAGCATTAAGATTCCGTTTGAAGATGCGGAAGATATCTACCTACAGCGCAAATGGACCGGCGAGTTCTTCCCTGAAAGCATGGAAAACACCCGGCTGAAGCAATCCCTGGTGACGAATTGGGCAGAAACCTGGCTACCCATTTTCTTAGAAGCCAGCAGCATCGACTACGGCAAGACAGCAGCAAGCATTGACTGCCCTGTCTACTTTTTTCACAGTCCGCTAGATCGAGTCGCTCATCATGCTACTGCGAGAGCTTATTATGAGCAGCTGAAGGCGCCGAAGAAAGTTTGGATCAGCTTTCCAACAGCACCACACGAAATCGTCTCTGCCGATCCTAAAGAATTTGCCAATGCCCTAAGAGCAGTATTGAACTAGTAATTTATTTTAAAACTAAACCTCATTTAAAACAGGTGAAAAGTACTGAACCTTATACCATTCAAAAGACTTTATAAGACATGAACGTATTGCTTACAGGCTCAACGGGTTACATCGGAAAGAGAATTCTTCCAGAATTAATCGAAAAAGGTCACCATGTGATTTGTTGTGTCAGAGATAGGCAGCGCTTTTCAGTCCCAGCTTCATTGGAGGCTTCTATTGACATCATAGAAGTAGATCTCCTCGATGAAGCAAGTCTTGAGCAGATTCCGCTGAACATCGACGCCGCCTATTATCTGGTGCATTCGATGAGCTCTTCTTCCGACTATCAAGCCTTGGAAGCCAAGAGTGCCACCAATTTTAAAAATGCCTTAGCAAAAACACAGGCCAAACAGGTGATCTACCTCAGTGGCATGATCAACGAGAAAGATCTTTCTCCGCACCTCGCATCAAGAAAACGAGTGGAAGAAATTCTTGGTGAAGGCGACTATCACCTTACCACCCTGCGCGCAGGCATCATCATCGGTTCGGGCAGTGCTTCTTTTGAGATCATTCGTGACCTGGCTGAAAAATTGCCTGTCATGATCACGCCCAGATGGCTCAACACCCGTTGTCAACCCATTGGCATGCATGATGTGAAAAACATGTTAACCGCCTGTTTGGGCAATAAAGAAGTTTACGATAGACATTTCGATATTGGTGGACCCGATGTCTTGAGCTATAAGGAAATGCTCTTGGGTTTTGCCAAGGTGCGTAAGCTGAAACGCTGGATCTTCGTGGTACCCGTCATGACACCCAAGCTGTCTTCCTATTGGTTATACTTTGTTACCTCGACCAGTTACAAACTAGCCGTTGCCTTGGTCAATAGCATGAAGGTCGAAGTAGTTGCTCAAAATGACGAGTTGAATCACATCCTAGGGATAGAGCCAATGAGCTATCGTGAGGCCTTGGAGCGTGCCTTTCGAAGCATCAAACAAAACAACATTACCTCGAGCTGGAAGGACTCTTACGTATCGAGTGATGTCAACTTCAATATTTCAGATTACATCGAAGTCCCCACATTCGGCTGCTTTATCGACAAGCGAAAACGTTTTTACCAAGACAAAAGCCACACCATTGATAACATCTGGAAACTGGGTGGCGAAAACGGCTATTACTATGGCAATTGGCTATGGAAGATTCGTGGAGTATTGGACAAATTCGTCGGCGGTGTTGGCCTGAGAAGAGGGCGCACCAACCCGGATAGCATTAAGGCAGGTGATGCGCTCGACTTTTGGCGTGTGTTATATGCGAACAAAGCAGAAGGTAGGCTATTGCTTTTTGCAGAAATGAAATTGCCTGGCGAGGCATGGTTGGAATTTACCCTAGAGGGAGATCAAGTGGTACAAACCGCTACATTCAGGCCCTTAGGTGTGATGGGCAGACTCTATTGGTATAGTGTACTCCCCTTCCATGGTTTCATCTTCAATGGCATGCTCAAATCCATTAGCCGATAGGTAAGGCAAAAAGGTTTTGGTGCAACTTATGATCGCCACGCTTGTCTAATGTCAAAGTCCTATTGAACAGATAAACCCACAGTATGCGAGCTGCCATCACCACCAGATACGGTGGACCCGAGGTCATTAAAATACAAGAAGTACCGGTACCCACCATCAAAGCCAATGAGCTACTCATTAAAGTCAAGGCTTCCTCGCTCAATTCAGGCGATGTACGCATTCGCCGTTTAGATGGCGGCGGAGTCCCTCCTTTTCTTATGCGGCTCATTTTTGGTTGGCAAAGACCAAAAAGCGGCGTGCAAGGCATGATGTTCTCAGGCATTGTGGAAGCCGTAGGCAGTAAAGTCAAAGATTATCAAACTGGTGATGAGCTCATGGGCAGCACGGGAATAGCCATGGGTGCCCATGCAGAATATTTAAAGGTCGAAGCAAATAAGACCCTATACCGAAAGCCTCAAAATGCTTCCTTTGAAGAAGCGGCAGCAATCATCTTTGGTGGTACAACTGCCCTGTATTTTCTACAGAAAGCTGGGATTCAACAAATGAATCAAGCGAAAGTATTGATCTACGGAGCTACGGGTTCAGTGGGTACAGCTGCCATTGAAATCGCCAAGCACTACGGAGCTTCGGTCACTGCTGTCTGTAGTTTTCGTGGCGCTGAGTTAGCCAAAACCCTTGGTGCGGACAAACTGGTTGACTATACAAAAGAAGATTTTAGAGCGCTAAACGCTCAATTTGATATCATTTTTGATGCGGTTGGAAAGATCAAAAAGAAAGACTGCCAAAAGCTGCTCAAACCAAACGGTAAATTCATCACCGTAGGTGGTATGGATGTGGCCAAGGAAACAGGAGCGCAGTTGGAGGTGCTAAGTTCTTTATTCGATGAGGGTAAACTTCACGCCAACATCGAAAAAGTATATGCATTGGAAGACGCTGCCCAAGCACACTCCCATGTGGATAGCGGACGTAAAAAAGGGAATGTGGTGATCCGCTTGGAAGACTGAGCTAGTGTGCTCTGTATTATTTTAAAGGCGCAAAGAAAGGCTCATCGCAGTCAATAAAACGAAATACTATCTTTATCTTAAAATCATCTTTTACATTCCGAAATGAATACGAGCACATGAAAAGAAGACTTCTCATCATTTTAGCCCTCTGGGGAATCGCTCAGCTGGGCTATGCCCAATGCGAAAACGTAACGATTGAAAGCATATCGAATTACACTGCATTCACCATTGACTCCTTATACGAAGCAGACGGTTTAAGAAATGGAGATGACTATGATGGCGCTACCTTGTATTTCCCAGCCGAAGGCAAAAAGAAACTCAAAAGTATAGTGTTAGTACCCGGTTATAAAGCCACACAACGATCTGTGAGCCTTTGGGCTAGGTATTTTGCACAAAGAGGCTATGTGGCCATGACGATCGGTACCAATGAATTAAAAGACAGTCCAGCTTTACGGGCCAAGGCACTGATCGATGGCATGGAGACCATTCGTGCAGAAAACAAAAGAAGAAGCTCACCATTGCACAAGAAAATCGATACGAGAAACATCGCGGTAGGCGGATGGTCTATGGGAGGTGGCGGAGCCCAATTGGCAGCAGCACTAGACGATCGCATCAAAGCCGTCATTGCAATTGCCCCTTGGTTATACCCTAGAAACTTAAAAGAATCAGATTTGGAGCACGATGTCCCCGTACTCATTATTAGCGGTCAGGTAGATCCGACAGCTCCACCTGAAAGGCATTCGGATGTTCACTACTCCTATACCCCTGCTTCTACTAAAAAAATGCTTTACGAGATTTCTGAAGGTAATCATTCCACGCCGCTCTTTCCAAGCACTGGTAACGGAGATGTAGGCAATGTGGCCTTTGCCTGGTTGGAAATGAACTTAAGCGACAACAACTGTTATGCTGAAATGCTCAAAACCAATGCATTGGACCAACATGCCACGGCATCGAAACATCAAACCAATGTAAACTAAAACCGGTGTATCTCATATCCTCCTTCTCAGCCCTGCCTCTTGCAGCTATTAGCTTATCGCTCTCCCTCTTTCTGAGCTAAGTCATCTTTTATGCGGTGTTTTATACCTTAATTCCTGCTTGAAAAAGAACAAACCACTAGCCATTGGTATGGTGATGGGCATGACCATTGGTATCGTTATCGGGCAATTATTGGACAATACCGGCACATGGTTGGCGATTGGCCTTGCACTTGGTGCAGGGATTGGTCATCGGATGAGTCCTCCAGCCGACCAAGAGGAGGAGGTTTGAATAAGTCTCCAGGCAAACCAAGCGGTAGCAAGTCACTAAATATGCTGCTTTTCGTGTTGTGCCTCTCTGCCCTTCCCTCCTTACAACTTACAGCTTATGCCTTGTTGCTTTTAGTCGGACACCCACTGGTCTGAGCGTCTCGCTAGTAGCTGTACAATAAGTCTTAGGGAGACCCTAGTACTAAATTGAGTAGAAAACATAAGGATTCAGCATCAACAAATCCTGACTTTTTCTACACTTAATAGACCTCCCTTTGTAATTTCGCAGCAATGTCATTACTCCAGCTTCAGGAACAACTAGAGGGCGAACTTTTCACCGATAATACCACGCGCAGGCTATACGCTACCGATGCGTCGGCCTACAGAGAAATGCCTTTGGCAGTGGCTATTCCAGCTTCCAAGCAAGACCTAGTCACCTTGGTGAACTATGCCCGTGAAAATGGACAGTCTTTGATTCCCAGAACAGCAGGCACTTCCTTAGCTGGTCAAGTGGTTGGTGGCGGCATTGTGGTCGATATCTCCAAACACTTTGGCAAGGTGCTCGAGATCAATCCCAAAGAAGGCTATGCATGGGTAGAACCAGGACTGATCCGAGATGACCTCAATAAGCAGTTAGCCAAGCATGGTTTCTTCTTTGCTCCAGAGACCTCCACTGCCAACCGCGCCATGATCGGTGGGATGATCGGTAATAATTCATGCGGCTCTAATTCAGTAGTTTACGGGAGCACAAGAGAACACTTACTCGAAATAGAGACCATTCTCGCTGACGGTACAGAAGCCTGGTTCGGACCTGTTGATAATGGGGCCTTTTTAGATCGCTGTAATGGACTCTCTGTGAGCAGTGAATTACAAAATAACATCTACTTCGAAACCCGTGAAATGCTACGGGATGAGACCAATCAAAAAGAGATCGAAGCGGGTTATCCTAAAGCAGATATCCCGAGAAGAAATACCGGCTATGCGTTGGACATGCTCCTGCGCCACGCCCCTTTTTCCGAACAAGGAGATGACTTCAATTTTTCAAGCCTGATCGCAGGCTCGGAAGGTACTCTATGTTTGGTGACTGCAGCCAAGATCAAGCTGACCCCTCTCCCGCCGAATAATAAGCGGCTGGTCTGTATCCATTCGGAAACGATAGACGATGCCCTGCATGCCAATCTCATTGCATTGAAGTATGTGCCCTCGGCTTGTGAGTTGATGGATCATTACATTCTGGAAGCGACCAAGCGCAACCCCATGTATAATGCGCTGCGCTTTTTCGTGGAAGGAGATCCGCAAGCGATATTGGTGGCTGAGCTTAATGGAGAAACACCCGAAGAGACAGACAGCAAGGTAGAAGCGCTGATCACTGAGCTCAAAAATGCCAAAAGAGGCTATGCCTTTCCTGTTATTCAAGGCGAACAGATCAAACAGGTCTGGTCATTGCGCAAGGCTGGTCTCGGATTATTAAGCAATGTGCCTGGAGATGCAAAGGCCGCACCAGTGATTGAAGATACAGCTGTAGATGTCAAAGACCTGCCCCAATACATTGCGGACTTTAATGAGATCCTGGCAAAACATGGGCTGTATTCAGTGCACTATGCCCATGCCGGTAGTGGTGAGCTGCATCTACGTCCTATCTTGGACCTCAAAACCAGTGAAGGTCAACGACTCTTCCGTGTGATCGCTGAAGAGATAGCCACTCTGGTAAAGAAATATAAGGGATCGCTCAGTGGTGAGCATGGTGATGGTCGCTTAAGGGCTGAGTTCATCCCTCAAATGCTAGGTGAGCACAATTATAAACTTTGTCAGGAGGTCAAAAGGTTGTGGGACCCTCATAACATCTTTAATCCGAACAAGATCGTGGATGCGCCTCCAATGGATACTTCCTTGCGCTATAGCAAGGATCAGCAGACCAAAGACTTTGACACAACGTTTGACTTCTCAGAAACACAGGGCATCCTACGAGCCGCAGAGAATTGCAATGGTTCGGGCGACTGCCGAAAGTCGGAATTGAGCGGTGGTACCATGTGCCCTAGCTTTATGGCTACAAGAGATGAAAAAGACACCACAAGAGCCCGAGCAAATATTCTGCGCGAAATCTTAACCAACTCAACAGAAGAGAACCCATTCGCCAACGAAGAGATCAAAGTGGTCATGGACCTATGTTTGTCTTGCAAGGGCTGTAGTTCCGAATGTCCTTCCAACGTGGACATGGCCAAATTGAAGGCAGAATGGCAACATCAGTACTACAAAGAGAGAGGCATACCATGGCGCACGAAGCAGATCGCAGCCTTTTCTCAGAACATGAAGCTAGCCAGTTTGGTGCCTTGGGCATACAATTTTGCATTTAGCAATCCTATCACAAGTAAGCTTATGAAAGGCGCAGTCGGTTTTGCGCAAGAACGTTCCGTGCCTCCTATTGCCAAGGAACGCTTTCATAAGTGGTTGCTACACTTTAAACCCACTCCAAGCGACAAGAAAGTCTACATCTTCTGCGACGAGTTCACTAATTTTAATGATGCCGAGATTGGTAAAAGAGCCGTTATGCTCTTGGATAAGCTAGGTTTTGAGGTGATCTATGTTGTCCATGAAGATTCAGGTCGTCCGCAATTGTCTAAGGGTCTACTCGACCAAGCCAAGCAATTAGCAGAAGCGAATGTGGAAATCTTTAGCAAGCTCGTTTCTGAAAAAACACCATTGATTGGTATAGAGCCCTCCGCCATCCTCACCTTTCGAGATGAGTACATTTCGTTATTGCGAGATGAAGCACAGCAAAAGGCCAAAGCGCTATCGAAAAACGTATTTACGATTGAGGAGTTTTTAGCCCGCGCATTGGACAATGGCGACATCAAGCCTGAGCAATTCACAACTGAAGAAAAGACCATCAAGGTACATGGACACTGTCATCAGAAGTCACTGAGCAGCATGGTGCCCACCAAGAAGATCTTACAGCTGCCCAAGAATTACAAAGTGCAGATGATTCCATCCGGTTGTTGCGGCATGGCAGGCAGCTTTGGTTATGAGAAAGAGCATTATGCAATTTCGATGAAGATCGGTGAGCTGGTGCTCTTTCCCACAGTGCGTGAGACACCAGAAACTACACTGATCGCCGCTGCAGGCACGAGTTGCCGCCATCAGATCATGGATGGTACACAGCGCAAAGCCTTGCATCCAGTAGAGATTCTTTATAAGGCACTAAAATAGCCTTGCGACGGTTTCGATTCTTTTAGCCTCGAAATTGTGTTTTGAAACAACTAAATATAGAACGTCTCTGCGAGGAACGAAGCAGTCTCCTCCTTCTTTCTTGGAGATTGCCGCGGCCTCCCGATAACTATCGGGATCCCTGGCAATGACGTGTAAGAAGTTGACTCCTTACTGATCGTATAGTGTCTTAAGCTAAATCTCCAAACCCAAGGCACTCAGCTCGAAACTATTCTCTATTGTCTATTTTCAATTTCAAATGATAAGTGTTATCCATAGCACAAATCAAACTCTCCTCCTTTCTAAGGAGGAGTTGGAGGTGGTTCATACACTCACTAAATTTAGACAAACACACATATGAAGATTCACAATAAAAAATCTCGAAAGAAAGGCGGAGGGCATTACGGAACAATGGCACTTCTGCAGAAGCCACACTATGGACACTACTCTCAAATAGTAAGCTAGAAGGCCGGAAATTCAGCCGACAACATAGCATTAAGAATTATATTGTTGATTTCTATTGTCCAGCAGAAAAGCTAGCGATAGAATTAGATGGAGCAGATCATTTTACTGAAGCAGGGTTGACATACGATAAAGAACGAGATCAAATTCTTAATGACCTGGGAATTCGAGTGCTTAGAATTGAAAATAAAGATGTATTCCTAGCAACTGATGCAGTCTTAGAAAAGATAAAAAGGTATTTTAACCACCCCTAGCCCCTTCTAAATTAGGATTGGAATTGAACAGTGCACAAAATGTAGGTTTCTTTATTAAACACAGGTGCAATTTCAAGTGATATGTGATATCCATAGCAGAAATGAAACTCACCTCCTTTTTGAAAAGGGGTTCTATCGCATCAAATACAATCATTATCTTTGACATATGAAGAAGAATGGTCTGCTGCTATTGCTCGTATTCGCCCTCTTCAGTTGCTCTTCTGGAACTGACACACTGAAGATCGCAACAGCGGCAAATATGCAGTTCGCTATGGAAGAATTGATTGATGTCTTTGAGGAAGAATCCGCAGTGAAAGCAGCGATGATCCTAAGTTCCTCGGGTAAGTTGACCGCACAAATCGAAGCTGGTGCTCCATTTGATTTGTTCTTTTCTGCCGACACCAAATATCCAGAAAGACTAGCCAGTCGCCAATTAAGCAACGAGCCTACTGTTTACGCCTATGGACAATTGGTTGAATGGCAAAAAGCCAACAGCAAAAAACAATTATTTGCCATGGCCAACCCAAAAACGGCTCCTTATGGCAAAGCTACGGCAGCGTATTTGGCCAAACAAGGCATTAAACTTCCTGATGTGGTCTATGGGGAAAGCATATCTCAGGTCAACCAGTTTTTATTAAGCGGAACAGTTGATGCAGGTTTTACGTCTTACTCTTCCGTTCGCTCAGAGAAATTCAAGACAGCAGGTGAATGGACCCTCATCCCCGACTCCTTACACAGCCCCATTGCACAGGCCTATGTCTTGATCAATCGTTCGAAGAAGAAAGAAGCAGCCACCGCCTTTATGGAGTTTTTGACAACAGCACGTGCCAAAGAAATATTAGTAGCTTACGGGTATCGTGTAAATTGATTATACTGCATCATTTTGAGACAGCACCTTGAACAGCATTAACGGAAAAATATCACATACTGAATCTGAAGGGAGTTTTCAATTGATCGAGGTGACCGCTGGCACAGACAAGTTCAAGTCGATCATTATTAAAAATGATGCAGAACACTACCAAAAAGGCGACGATGTCATCTTACACTTTAAAGAGACTGAGGTCTCCTTGGCAAGTAAAAAACTGCCAGAGATCAGCTTACAAAATCAAATCGAGGGCAAGATCATTCGCCTTGAAAAAGACCTTTTGTTGAGCAGGCTTGAATTAGATACAGTGCATGGTCCGCTCGCCTCCATTATCACCACTGCCTCGGCAGAGCGATTAGATTTTGTAGTTGGTGGACAGGCAGTGGCCTTGATCAAGACAACTGAAGTGATGTTATCTAAAGCATGAATTGGGAGCCTATCATACTAACCTTTCAATTGGCCTTCATCGTCACGGTCATTCTTTTTGTGATTTCTATTCCCTTAGCCAGGTGGTTGGCTTCTAGCCAGTCAAAATCCAAACCGGTTATCGAGGCATTGGTTAGCATGCCGCTAGTCTTACCACCGACAGTATTAGGTTTCTATTTACTTGTCGCATTTGGGCAAAACAGTCCTTTGGGCCATTTTTTGAATGATATTTTTGGTTTACAACTGATTTTCTCTTTCGAGGGATTGATCGTTGCTTCTGTCATTTACAGCTTACCCTTTATGGTCCAGCCGATTCAATCAGGACTCGCTAATCTCCCCAAAAACCTAAAAGAAGCCGCCTATTTGATGGGAAAGAGTCCATGGGAAACCTTGAGAAAGGTGGAATTACCCAATATCAAATCCTCCTTACTCACAGGCATTGTCCTGACATTTGCCCATACCATTGGTGAGTTTGGCGTGGTCATGATGATTGGGGGAAATATACCGGGTGAAACCAAGGTAGCCTCTATTGCCATTTATGATGAGGTGGAGTCTTTGAATTACAGTGCCGCAAACAAATACGCCCTCTTTCTGATCGTGGTAACCTTTCTGATTTTACTCACTGTATACTTCATCAATGGCCGATCATTTAAACCTTTGAAAGGATGATGAACATTCAGGTCAAGAAATCATTTGTCACCGTTCAGGACACCTTCGCCCTCGATTTGAACTTTCAGATTGAAGCTGGCAGCTTTACGGCAATAGCTGGTCAATCAGGTGCGGGAAAAACCACGCTGCTGCGTATGATAGCAGGTCTTGAAACTCCCGATGAGGGTAGTATAGCTGTGAAGGAAAAATGGTGGTATCATAGCAAAAAGAGAATCAATCTGAAACCTCAGCTGCGTCGCGTTGGCATGGTCTTTCAGGAGCCCGCTCTATTCCCAAACATGACCGTTGGTGAGAACCTTCTATTTACTTCAAATAACACCTTAGATAACATCATTCATCTTACTGATATTCAAAGTTTAATCGATAGAAAAACTACGACTTTATCTGGGGGAGAAAAACAACGTGTTGCTTTGGCAAGGGCAATCGCTCAACAACCCGATCTCTTGCTCCTCGACGAACCCCTCTCCGCTCTCGATAACACCACACGTTATGCTTTGCAGCAAACTCTGATCAAGGTCCATCGAGAATTGAACTTGACCACATTGATGGTAACGCACGATCAGTCGGAGATCCTTCGCCTCGCTGATCACATGCTGATCATAGACAAAGGTAAGATCAGCCGAACGGGTAAACCTGCTGAACTCATTGCAGGAAGCCAGCTTAGTGGAAAGTTTCAGTTTCAGGGAGACTTGATAAGTCTAAGTGCTGAGGGCATTCTTTTTATTGCAAGCGTGTTGATCGGTAATCAATTGATACAAGTAGTGATTGATAAACAAGAGGCAGCAGAATTACAAGTTGGCGATAAGGTCGCAGTCGCCTCAAAAGCCTTCAACCCCATCATTAAAAAGATCGGCTGATCAAGGCAAGCTAAAGGCATTATCTGGTGTAATATCTTTCGATTGTTGATTATAATTGAACCATGCCTGATTATAGGAATCGTTCTTCCTCAACAGCTGATTTTGGAGTTTCATCACCAGCGTATAAGGCTTAAATAAGCTCGTCTCGAATTCATCAATGGATAGGCCTAGTATTTGACATACATTTTCTCCCAAAAGAAATTCCAGCATTTGATTGACTTTGCCCTCTAATGGTGTCCCTTCTGCGGCCTGGTAGTAGTAATTCACCAAAGAAGCGGTTAATTGCTTGCCTGCCTTTGATGGAGCAAACTGACGCTTTCGAATCGCTTTTTCCAACAAATTGGCCTCTTTGTTATCTTGAGGAAGCAGTTCTTCCTTCAGGCCCATGAGCTTTCCAACATAATTCCAATAGTGAATATACCCCAAGGCAGATTCTCCTGAAATGAGCTTCCCCATGCGTCTCAGCCCACGAATCACCATCAACGAAAAGGATAAATTCGTTCCAGCCATGTCTTCCTGATTCACTGGTTGACCTAGTTCATCGACATCCCAATCGCCTTGCGCGACGTACCAACGACTTGCTGCATGCATCAAACGAACCTTCAAGATGACAACCAAGCCTTTGCCGTCTGCAGCAAAAGCATTCTTATGGAATACATCAAAGACAAAATGCGCGGTCTCCGCCAATCGTTCCGCCGGCTGGTCTAATATTCTTTTCGATCGAACCAATACCTCCGCTCCTTTCGCTGCGGCATAGCAATAAGGCAGAGAAAGAAAACCTAGCAGAAGCATAATATCCGATGCATGGTCATTGAAAAAGGACCGACCACGCAATAACTGCTCATTTCCTAATGCGGCATCCCTGAGCAGTTGATCGACTAATGCGGTTAGCTCAGGTACACCTTTGACCTGTTCTAAGTCACTATTCAGGTGCAGTTGAGAGAGTTGCTCTTGAAGTTCTGCCTTCGCTTTAGGAAAGTAGTGCGCGATCACACGGTCCGCCAAGTCATCCTTTACCTGCCGCATTTGATCAAGTGAAACCGAGTCGAATTTTGTCTTCATTATAGTCACAACAGATATTGAACTACTTAGTTGTGAAGAATTCATATCATTTGTCAAAAGTAGATTTTATCTATCTTGTGAATGATTCAACCAATTACTATGAAACAACTGATATTAACGCTCGTATTCTTTACAACTACGGCAGTTTTTGCTCAAAACTCATCGAATACAGACATTTGGATCTATTCCCTAAAAGAAAAAATGGGGAAGCTAAGCATCGCTGATGAAGAGCGGATCACTGAGCGTACAGGCTACGACAACCAACCGACCTTTTACCGTGAAGATTTTTTACTCTATACCTCAGAGTTTGATGGCCAAACAGACATCATGGTTCAAGACATTTACGAAGGAGCAAAAATGAACTTAACCAAGTCCCCTGAAAGTGAGTACTCCGCCCAGGTCATTGGTAATTACGACACATTTGGTGCTGTAAGGGTTGGCAAAGATGGAAAACAACGGCTCTGGATCTTTCATACAAATGGTCAGGCCCCTCCTGAAAGAGTACTGTTCCAAGCAGAACCTGTTGGCTATTTCGCATGGAATGCCAAAAATGACATCCTAGCCTTTGTTTTGGGCGAGCCCATCACCTTGGTAAAAGGTAATGCCAACGAGGTCGACGATTTTATTGTCACCAGTAACATCGGTAGAACGCTTAGGGTGATCCCTGAAACAAACGATTTTGCCTTCGAAAGAACTGAAGATGATGGCAGCAACATCATCTATCGTTTGTTTGACGACACCGACGAATTCAAAAAGGTAATCGCTAAACCCGAAGGCGCGAATGATTGGACGGTCACACAAGAAGGTTCCTACATCACTTCTATGGGCACCAAACTCTACAAATACCATCCTCAATTCGATAATGATTGGGTACAATTCGCAGATTTAGGGGCTAAGGCGGCAAAAGGAATTACTCGAATGGCAGTGAACCAAAACAACAAACGTTTGGCGGTGGTCATCAACAATTAAATTTAGGCGAGCAGAATTAATCCTTGTCTACAAGAACTTTTTTGAATTTCGGTCAATGAAAAACCTGATTAAATCGTATTATTGCTATTCGAATTTTTCAAGACTTTCAACCACTTAGAAAGAAATTATGTTCAAGACCTACATCTTTCTTAGCGTATTCGAAGGAAATAACACCGATTTAAGAAACGTAGCCCCTGACCTCATCAATGGTCTTAAGGTTTACCATAACGGAGATGGTTATGTGATCGGGAATTTGGCATTGACTGAAGGTGTTTCGCCTCATAGAAATATTAATGCGGCACCTGATGAGTTAGACTATAACTTACTGATGAAATCAGGACTGCTTGTTGCCAATCAAAAATTGGGGAATCCATTGACGATAACTTCAGGTTTTCCCTTCTCCACCTTTCAATTGTATAAAGAAACTGCTTCCAATTTGCTCAATACGCAACATGTAGTGGAATACGACGGCGGCACCTACGGTGGTGGTGGTAAAAAGAGTGTGCAGATCGAATCAGATCAAGTACAAATCATTCCGGAAGTTATTGGTTGTGCGATTGCCTTGAGAAAAGGGATACAAAACGCATCCGGTAACTTCTTTGTCATATCATTGGGCTATGGAACACTTGAGGGTTTAGTAAGCACTGAAGGTGGAATTATCCAAAGAACGTCCTTGTCAACCTTCGGCTTACGCTATGCTGTAAATCTGCTGGAGAAAGAATTGGCTAAGCAGTATTACTTAGAGCTTAAAACGGAACATCAGATCGATGCAGCGTTCCAAAAAGGCGTTATCTTCCTGAATAGAAAAAGAATTGATATTCAAGGAATTAGAGACAAGGTGTTGAAGCAATACTATGATGATGTAATCTCTCCCGCAATGAGAAAAGCATTCAATGACAATGACTTTACGATTGCACATCAAATGTTCTTAGCCGGGGGCGGTGCGATGTACCCCGCTTTGGTTGATTGTTTCAAACAAGAGTTCCAAGACGTACTTGATCTTGAAGTAGCACATGAGCCTCAAAGCTTGGCCAGCAGAGGGTACTGCATCAATTCAGCACAACTTAATGGAGGTGCTAAAGCAAATGCTGTTGGACTTGACATCGGTAACTCATCAACCATTGTTTCTGTCTTTGATGAGAACAACCTACAAACAGAATCATCAATACCTTCTGAATACTAATGAGCAAAAAGAGTTTATCCAGTTCCAATCCATCGACCTATATCACACAGATCAAAGAAGGATCCGTGATCAAAGGGAATATGGAATCGCCACAAAGCATCCGAGTGGATGGTTTTGTGACAGGTGATCTGATCTCTAAAGAAAAGATCATCATCGGTGAATTGGGTGAAATTGGAGGGAATTTAAGTGGAGCTGACATCACCATTGAAGGATATATCAATGGTGATGTCATTTCCAATGGATTGTTACAGCTTACAAGCAAGTCTAAGGTCTATGGTAAAATCTTCGCCAAGGAGATTTCCATCGAGAATGGAGCTGAACTGAATGGTAAAGTAACCGTTGGAAAAGAAATTGATCTACCGGAATTTACAGCCAGTTCACCGTCAAGATCATCGAAACTCCAAGTGCAAAGCTCGAATCAGGTCTCTAGTAATGACAACTACACAAGTGCAGCCTGGTAATCACCGGGCTTTTTTATTTTTACCCTTTTCCCCTGCCCTTCCTTATTCTATATTTGCCGTCCAATCGATGAGACTATGAGCAACCCACTAATAGAAGAATTACAATGGAGAGGTATGATCCACGACATCATGCCTGGAACAGAAGAGCAACTAAGCAAAGAGATGACGACGGGTTATGTCGGCTTTGATCCAACTGCTGATTCACTCCATATTGGTAATTTGGTTCCTGTGATGCTTCTCGTGCACTTACAGCGCGCTGGACACAGGCCTATCGCTTTAGTTGGAGGTGCCACTGGAATGGTGGGTGATCCTTCGGGCAAATCGGCAGAAAGGCCCATGCTCGACGAAACTGTACTAAACCACAACCTTGAATCCCAAAAAGAACAGCTTAAAAAATTCTTAGCTTTTGACTGTGGTGATAATTCGGCAGAATTGGTCAATAACTACGACTGGTTCAAAGATTTTAGCTTTTTAGGTTTCATTAGAGAAGTTGGAAAACACATCTCAGTGAATTATATGATGGCCAAAGACTCCGTAAAGAACAGACTGGAAACCGGCATGTCCTTTACCGAGTTCACCTACCAACTCGTCCAAGGCTATGATTTTCTGCATCTTTTTCAACACAAAGCCTGTAAGCTTCAGATGGGCGGCTCCGATCAATGGGGTAACATTGTGACAGGCACTGAATTAATCAGAAGAAAAGCACAAGGGGAAGCCTTTGCATTGACCGCTCCTCTCATCAAAAAGGCCGACGGCTCAAAATTCGGTAAATCTGAGGGCGGAAATGTATGGTTAGATCCAGAAAGAACCTCGCCATACAAATTCTACCAGTATTGGTTGAATACCTCTGATGAGGACGCTGAAAACTTCATCAAGATCTTTACCTTAAAACCAAAAGAGGAAATCGATACTTTAGTGAAGGAACATGCCGAAGCGCCTCACCTTAGGGTTTTGCAAAAAGCATTGGCAGAGGACATTACGGTGAGGGTACACTCAGAAGAAGACTTGGTTTTGGCACAGAAAGCCTCTAACCTCCTTTTTGGAAGATCGACTACCGAAGATCTGGAATCAATCGATGAACGAACCTTACTTGCCGTTTTCGAAGGAGTACCGCAAACCAGCATTTCAAAAAGCACACTGAATGAAGCACAAGGCTATATTGACCTACTTTCCGTAGATACAAACGAGATCATCTTTCAATCAAAGGGTGAAGCTCGAAGAATGCTACAAGGTGGTGGGGTGTCGATCAACAAAGCAAAAATCGAAGACTTCAATGCCAAGCCAGAAATCACTCTTCTACAAGAGAAGTACTTCTTGGTTCAAAAAGGTAAAAAGAACTATTACCTGATCAGCGTAACAGACTAATTAGTCTATCTGGGGTCGTAAACGACGACTTGGTCTAGGGCCAAGGCAGATACTTGGAAATAGCCTAAAGCACTATTGCTGATGTTGTTTCTAGGGTTAGCAGGTGGTGGACTGAATAGACCGCCATCACCATTCAATAAGTTGCTCAGATCAGAGTAGTATATAAAGGCCTCTCTTGTCAAGCTATACATTTCGACCCTGGCCACATCATCAAGTGCATAGTAACCGGCAATTTCTAGCTCCGCAATATTGCCGCCTAATAGCTCATCTTCTGCCACGTAAATATCCGTTGGGAAATCGCGTATCAAGGTATCATTTCGATAAAATTTAAACAGGTACTGATCGTCTCGATCTTGAGGTTCCTGTGCATTCAGTAAGACTTGATAATATCGTCCGGAAACTTGAGGATCGTCAAACTCACTTTGATCAAACCTCGTCGTCAACGAATCGATCGTCGTAACGGGTGGCATTGCCTCACGAGCTTCGTACAGCTCCTCACCTATGCGAACAGAAAGCCGATACTCCGATCCAACAACTCCTTCCAAGCCACCAAAGGGGAAATAATAACCTTCCAAGGCTGGAAACCTATCTGGGTTATGAACGAACTGAACAACCTCACCATCGTTTATGGTCACTTCAACTAATGCATTTGTAATACGATCTGCAGGGCCTTCAGCATAAAAATCTCGGCTCCTTGTGAGCTTAACAAAAGCCTGCTGCCGTTGATCGGTGATCAACCCTTCAATGATGACGCGTTCGTCCAGCTCTTCTATGTCAATGATGACCACTTCCTCGCATGCGAGCAAAAGCAACATTGACCATCCCATCAAGCATACTATTCTTTTCATAGATTAGAACTTAATATTATAAGTAAAAGATGGTAGAATAGGGAACAAATAGATCATCCGAGCTTCTCTTAATGTGCCATCCCCTTCCACTTGTCCGTCGTCGTCAAGTGGGATGCTGGTAAATAAAGTGAACGGATTCTTTCTACTGTAGACATTGTACAAACCAAATACCCAGGAAGTCTCAATATTTTTGTTTTTACGCGCCTTTTGTGGGGTCAGTGTGGCACTCAGGTCAATGCGGTGAAAAGCAGGCAATCGATAACCATTTCTTTCGGTGATGATATCAGGCAAGTAGCTCTCGCCGAATTCGTAGGTGCCCGAAGTTAAGGTGATCGGACGCCCCGTACCATAGGTAAAGTTACCACCAAAGGTCCATTTTGGGCTGTGTTCATAAGTACCGACAATGTTCAATGTATTTCTTCTGTCATAGTTAGCGAAGAACACACGCCCCTGATTAACTCCCTCCACTGTCCGTTCTGCTAATGACCATGTGTAACTCACAAAGCCGGTGAAAAGACCTTTCTTCTTTTGCAGCATGAACTCAGTACCATAGGCGGTCGAGGTGCCCTGTCTAAATTCGGTGGGAAGATCTTGATTAAAGAAGATGCTCGCATTATCGGCGAAATCCGTTACGTTTTGAATGTCTTTGTAATAGGCCTCTACAGACAACTCATAGCTATTGCCTTTGAAATTTCTAAAATAGCCAAGGGCGAACTGATCGGCCACTTGCGGTTTAAGGTAAGTTGAACTTGGTGCCCAGGTATTAAAGGGTACCGGCACGGTACCACTTGAAATTAAGTGCGTGTTCTGCACCATGCGCTGATAGCTCAATTTCAGGCTTGTACTTTTATTGAGCAGGTAACGTGCACCAAACCTAGGCTCAAAATTTAGGTAATCAACGATGGTTTCGAAACCACCATACTGTATTGAGTCTATCCTTGTTGGGTTGATGTTATCCCTGACGTCATCGTAGAGATAAAGGGTGTAATCGCCTACATTTTGAAAATAAGAGAGCCTACCTCCATAATCCAATGTCAACTTATCTGAAATTTTGTGTTTCACCGATAAGTAGATCGCGTGGTCAAGCGCCTGTTCATTTTGCAACTCCGTAGCACCTAAAATCGAGGTAGCACCGGGAACGATCTTTCCTGGAGCGAACTTTCGATAGGTTAAATGATAGCCAAAATCAAGGGTCAATGAAGGAGAAATGTAAAAATTGATATCTTCTTTGAACGAGAATTCACTAAGGTTAGAATCCCAATTAAACGCATTCGTTGCAGAAGTTGAGCCTAACCCGTAATCGAAACTATTGGCGATTAAGGTAGTATTTGAAAACAACTTATCATTAAACAGATGATTCCAGCGAAAAGTAGCTGTCCTATTGCCCCAATCGAAACCGAAAGTATCGCCAAAATCAAAATCATCACGACCCGCATAAAGCGCCAAAAAGAAACGGTCTTTATTGCTCGCGCGCCAATTGATCTTAGCATTCACATCATAAAAAAAGACGAGATTATCTTGGTCGGCTGCCCTCAAAAAGGCATCCACATACGACCTTCTCGCAGAAATGATGAATGAACTCTCATTTTGTTTGATGGGGCCTTCTAGCATCAGGCTTGAGGCCAATAATCCGATACCTGCTTCGCCACCAAACCGTTGATTATTCCCATCTTTGGTACGTACATCTAATACTGACGAGAGTCGGCCACCATATCGTGCGGGGATTCCACCCTTGTACAATTCAGAAGACTTGATCACATCGGCGTTAAAAACCGAAAAGAGACCGAACAAATGCGAAGGATCATAGACAGGTGCCTCATCGATCAAAATTAGGTTTTGGTCGGCACTTCCTCCTCTCACAAAGAAAGAAGAGGTTCCTTCTCCTGCCGAGATCACTCCGGGTAAAAGCTGGATCGATTTGATGATATCAGGTTCTCCGAATAGTGACGGGAGCTTCTTCACCTGCGCAATAGAGATGTCGTTCCTGCTCATTTGGATATCCGTAACATTTTCGTCCTCCCGCTCAGAAACCACCACCACCTCTTCCAATGTTTGAGACGATTCGATTAGGTCGATATTCAGAGACAACGACTCGTTTAAAACAAGCTTACGTTCTACTGTTTCGTATCCGATAAAGCTAAAAAGAAAGGTATATTTTCCTGGTTCCAATGTCAACGAGTAGAAGCCATAGCCATTCGTTACTACTCCGTTCTGTTTTTCCTTTACGAACACAGTGGCACCTAGTAATTCTTCGCCCGTAGCCCCATCCCGCACATAGCCACTAAGGGTCACTCGATTTTGCGCCGTCAGCTGAAGGGAGAATAACATAAAAAGTAAGGCAATGCCTGACCTGAGCATAGAGTTGTTGTTTTGAATAAGCTATTGACCATGAACACTCTTGGAAAGAGGTGCACATTGGAGTCTTTTAGTTAAGTCGGAGAAAAACAGGACTTGTTACATCATGCCTCTTTTTTTTCCTCCTTACTAAGCAGTTTTTTGAGCTTAT
>ENA-OUOG01000608-OUOG01000608.1-marine-metagenome-genome-assembly--contig:-NODE-608-length-46332-cov-5.454891_pt1 | contig 46332 bp, 42 predicted proteins | sample MGYA00248635_ERZ508505 | MGnify/ENA primary metagenome ERZ508505 (study PRJEB26176, sample SAMN06267871) | marine metagenome | isolation source: Saanich Inlet, British Columbia, Canada | place: Pacific...
AACACTAGGTTTATAAAGACAGCTTCACAACAACAAGTTCGACAACAAGTTTACACTGGGAGCTCTCAAGTCTGGATAAAGTTTGCACCATTCTTAGGGGATGTGTTTAATGAGCTTAAATCCACAAATACATCGCATAATGGGGGCTTTGATGAATCAAATATTTTAGGTTCCCTAAAATTGGACGCAGCTATTAAGCTTGCCACAAAAAAAGCTAAAAGAGGGTCTTTTGATGAGGCCAAGCAGATATATAAAGATATTCTGGTTAGGTTTCCCAAAAACCAAAGAGCAATTAAAGGTTTAAGAAAATTAAATATTCCAAAAGACAAATTGTTAGAAATGCCATCTCCAGCAACCACATCATTTGTGCCAGGTGTAATCCATTGCCCTTGTGTTATCATACTGTCTATATAGGTGACCTTTAAATAATTTTCGTCAACACCTTTTAAAGTGGCAAGTACATTTTTGTTTTCCGACCTTACCGCAATTCGTTCTTCAATAATTTTAGAAATCGTTTCAATTCCTTGAATTTCATTTAATTGAGACATATCGGACTCTGCAAATGCAAATGATTTTCCTTCTGCAGGTACTATTTTTAAATCGGGATCTGTAAAATTTGAAAACTCTAGACTAAATTCTTTTAATCCCGCAAAAACAGAAAGCACGATTAATAATGCTGCAGAGGCGACAATGACACCTCCCGAAGCGATAAAACTCATAATGTTTATAGCATTATTGCTGCTTTTTGAAAACAAATACCGCTTGGCGATGTATAAAGAAGTGTTCATCTATTTAAACTCTGCCATAAAATTAGCACAAATAGATGGTGAGACCATAAAATTAGAAAAGAGTTATGATTTTTTTCTTCTGCCTAGTAAATCTTCGTCTTTTATTGGATTTTCTTCCCTTTTCAGAGACTTTTCAATATTATCTATGTACTCTAAAGAGTCGTCAATAAAAAACTCAAGCGTTGGCATTCGGCGTAATTGGTGTCGTGTGCGCTGTGCTAATTCGTGACGAATTAAGGGCGTATTAGAGCGAATACCCTCTAATAATTCTTTGGCTTCTTTATTAGGAAAAATACTCAAATACACTTTTGCAATAGATAGGTCTGTGGTTACACTTACCTTGGACACGGATATGATAATCCCTCTCAACCCACCATCTGATGCGGCACGCTGTAAAACATCAACTAAATCTTGTTGAAGTATTGCTGCTATTTTTTTTTGTCTATTGCTTTCCATTTTGCAAAAGTAGAAGTTATTTAAGTATTATAGTATTTTTACAGAACAAAATTGAAGTCATTATGAATAAAGTAGAGCATATCGGTATAGCAGTTAAAGATATAGAAAACTCAAATAGTTTATTTGCCGCTCTTTTTGGAGAAAAACACTATAAAACAGAAAGCGTGGAAAGTGAAGGTGTAATTACCTCTTTCTTTAAATGTGGTCGTAATAAAATTGAGTTATTACAAGCAACTTCAGAAGACAGTCCAATAGCAAAGTTTATAGAAAAAAAGGGGGAGGGAATTCATCATATTGCTTTTGCGGTAGAGGATATTGAAAGTGAAATCAGCCGTTTAACAAATGAAGGCTTTAGGATGATTCACAAAAAACCAAAAAAAGGTGCTGACAATAAACTAATTGCTTTTCTGCATCCAAAATCTACAAATGGTGTTCTTATTGAGTTGTGTCAGGATTTACAAGATTAATATTGGTTTAATTTTCTTGCAGTCTTTGAAAATATATAGTAATTTTGCACACTCTTTAATTATAAAGAGTGTTGGTATAGCCATCAGGTCCTATAGCTCAGTTGGTTAGAGCACCTGACTCATAATCAGGTGGTCCATGGTTCGAGTCCATGTGGGACCACATAAAAACCGATTCAATAATTTGAATCGGTTTTTTGTTTTTGTATTGTTTAAGTATTAACAATTTATTTAAAATTTCTGTTAATAGCTTTTCCGTTGGTTAATTTATAATTGATTTTTTACTTATATATTTATCAAAACAATTTAGTCGATAAAAAGAAAAGTAGGTAAAAAGCTACTTTTTTGATTAAATTATTAAAAAAACTGCCTTTTGTCGAGCTTTTATGCTTTTAAAAGGGGTTTTTATGCTCTGTATGCTTTGTTGGCATACTTTTTTTTATACTTTTGCGTTAGCTATTAATAATTAACAATCAATAAGATTGACATTTGCCTCAATAATTTTTAATCTCATAGCACTTGTGCAGGGTGGTTGTGGTGGTTGTCCTGGACCACCACCTGGATGCTTGCCTTGTTGTAATAACCCCGGAGGCTGTGGCCCACCTCCTCCCCCTGGCTTACCAATAGATAATTTCATTTATATTTTATTTTTTGCTGCTCTATTCTTAGGAATATATACTATAAATAAGAACAAAAAAATGCTTAAGACCGCAAATCATTAAGGCGTTTTACATATTTACCGATAACGTCAAATTCTAAATTTACGTTACTTCCTATTTTAAAGTTTTTAAAAGTGGTGTGCTCATAAGTGTATGGAATAATCGCTACTGAAAATGTGTGTTTTCTAGAATTTACCACTGTAAGACTTACGCCATTGACGGTAACAGACCCTTTTTCTATGGTCACATTATTAAGTGATGGGTCATATTCAAAGGTGTATGACCAACTTCCGTTTTCTTCGGTTATTTCAATACAAGTAGCTGTTTGGTCCACGTGCCCTTGAACAATGTGGCCGTCCAAGCGGTCTCCCAATTTCATTGCGCGCTCTAAATTTACTATGTCGTTTACTTCTAGTTCTCCAATGTTAGATTTTTCTATGGTTTCTTTGATGGCTGTTACAACATATGCCTTACCATTAATAGAAACTACAGTTAAACAAACACCGTTATGTGCAACACTCTGATCTATTTTAAGTTCAGGTGTTATGTTGCTTTCAATAGTAACATGAATATTACCTTTCTCTTTTTCTAAATATTTTACGACACCCAAATCCTCAATAATCCCTGTAAACATATTTCTTGTTTTTAAATGGTTAAATTTGCGACACAAAGATACGGACATTAAAAATGTTCACTTTAAGAAATTCTATTAATAAAATCTAAAAATTACTTCAAGTGACTAAAGAAGAAACTATAATAGTAGGCATATCTATTGGAGACTTAAATGGTATTGGTCCAGAAATTATATTAAAAACATTTGAAGACCCAAGGTCTCTGGAGCTATGTACGCCTGTCATATTTGCTTCATCGAAAGTGATGAGCTTCTTTAAAAAGCATTTTTCAAGCAAGATTCATTTTAATGACATTAACTCAACCAACCAAATAAAACCAGGAAAATTAAATGTTTTAAATGTTTGGAAGGAATCTGTAAATATTCAGTTTGGACAAGAAGATAAAAAAATAGGGGAATACGCGATAAAATCTCTAGAAGCTGCTGTTGCTGCTCTAAAAGAACATACAATAGACATTCTTGTAACCGCACCAATTAACAAAAGCAACATACAGTCTGAGCGATTCGGTTTTCCTGGGCATACAGACTACCTTAACCAAGAGCTTGAAGGAAACAGTCTAATGTTTATGGTTTCGGACACTTTAAGAGTAGGGCTTTTAACCGATCATGTGCCTTTAAAAGATATTGCAAGTCATATTACTGAAGATCTAATAAAAAACAAAGTTGCTACAATATCAAAATCATTAAAACAAGATTTTGCCATCAGCAAACCAAAAATTGCTGTTTTAGCCATCAATCCTCATGCCGGTGACAACGGGGTTATTGGTAATGAAGATGACACCGTATTAAAACCAACTTTAGAAAAATTAAGGCAGGACGGAAGTTTGGTTTATGGCCCATACTCTGCAGATAGCTTCTTCGGGTCTAATGGTTACCAAAATTTTGATGCCATAATCGCATCTTACCATGATCAAGGTTTGATACCTTTTAAAACCATTACATTTGGTACTGGTGTAAATTTCACGGCTGGACTAAATAAAGTTCGTACTTCGCCAGACCACGGTACAGCGTACGAAATTGCTGGAAAAGGAAAAGCTGATGAAGGCTCTTTTAAGCGTGCTGTTTTCACAGGAATTGAGATTTTTAGACGCAGAAAAGAGTATGATTATTATTCTCAAAATCCTTTGAAAAAAATGAAGCGATAGATATTAACATTTTTTGTTGATATCTAAGCCTCTATATAGAAAAAAGTATTATATTTGCACGCTCAAAATGAATGTGATAATGAAAGTAATGAAGTCGTATACAATACCGTTTGTAGGGCTTAAAGAAGGAAAGCACCATTTTGATTATCATATTGATAATACGTTCTTTTTAGAATTTAACTATGATGAATTTAACGATGCAAATTTAAAAGTAGATCTTTTCTTTGAAAAGAAAACGACGCTTTTAGAGTTGAGTTTTAAAGTTACTGGTTCTATAAATGTCAATTGTGACGTCACTAATGAGCCCTTTAATTTAGATATTGAAGACGATTTTAATCTTGTCGTAAAGTTTGGTGAAGAGTATAATGATGACAATGATGAAATATTGATTATTCCTCATGGAGAATATCAAATCAATGTCGCCCAATACATATACGAACTTATTGTTTTAGCATTACCAGCTAAAAAAGTTCATCCCGGTATAGAAGATGGGTCATTAAAATCTGAAATACTAAACAAATTAGAAGAGTTAAGACCTAAAGAACAAACTAAAGAAGTAAAAAACAAAGAAGAAACAGATCCTCGTTGGGATACATTAAAAAAACTATTAACGGATAAATAACATTTAAAATGGCACATCCAAAACGTAAAATATCTAGAACAAGAAGAGACAAAAGAAGAACTCACTATAAAGCAACAGTTCCTCAAATTGCAACTTGCCCTACTACTGGTGAGCCGCACTTATACCATAGAGCTCACTGGCACGAAGGTAAGTTATACTACCGTGGTCAAGTCCTTATAGACAACTCTGCAGAAGAAGAAAACTTAGCATAAGTATTATGCATGCATATAATAAAACGTCCAACTTTGGGCGTTTTTTTTATTTTAATGCTTAAAATCACTCAAAAACCACTTAATTTGCATAATTATTTGCATAAAATTTCCAGAAATGAGCAAAAACGAATGCTTTTTAATCATTTTTCGATATTTTTAATTAACCTAAACGCTAATAATGAGTAAAATCACAGCGGCTATAACAGCTGTAGGAGCCTATTTGCCTGACTTTGTTTTATCTAACCAAGTTTTAGAAACTATGGTAGATACAAATGATGAATGGATTACCACAAGAACTGGTATTAAAGAAAGGCGTATACTTAAAGAAGAGGGTAAGGGTTCTTCTTTTTTAGCTATTAAAGCAGCAGAAAATCTTATTGAAAAAAAAGGCTTAGATCCTAAAGAAATAGATTTGGTAATCGTTGCCACAGCAACACCAGATATGAAAGCAGCATCTACCGCGGCTTATACTGCAACGCAGATAGGAGCTGTTAACGCGTTTTCATATGACTTAGAGGCAGCTTGCTCAAGTTTTTTATTTGGTATGTCTACCGCAGCAGCATACATAGAGTCTGGGCGTTATAAAAAAATATTGCTAATTGGTGCTGATAAGAACTCTTCATTTATTAATTATGAAGACCGTGCAACATGTATCATTTTTGGAGATGGTGCTGGCGCTGTTTTATTTGAGCCCAATGAAGAAGGTCTTGGTTTACAAGACGAGTTACTGAGAAGTAATGGTGAGGGGAGAGAGTTTTTAAGAGCACAATACGGCGGGTCATCATACCCGATTACAGCAGATACCTTTGACGAAAAATCGCATTATGTTTTCCAAGATGGTAAAACAGTTTTTAAAAACGCAGTCTTTAACATGGCTGATGTTTCTGAGCGCATCTTAAAAAGAAATAACCTTACAAATAACGATATACAATGGCTGGCTGCACATCAGGCCAACAAGCGCATTATTGATGCAACAGCTAAAAGAATAAATTTAGAAAGCGAAAAAGTAATGATGAATATAGAGAAGTATGGCAATACGACCTCTGCTACGTTACCACTTCTTTTGCACGATTATGAATCACAACTAAAAAAAGGAGATACCATAATATTTGCTGCTTTTGGAGGAGGATTCACTTGGGGTTCTATTTATTTTAAATGGGCTTATAACTCATAAAACAACTAACTAATTATAACAACTGAATACTATGGATTTAAAGGAAATTCAAAACTTAATCAAATTTGTGGCAAAATCTGGCGCAAGCGAAGTTAAGTTAGAAATGGATGATGTTAAGATTACCATTAAAACTGGGTCTGAAGAAACGACTTATGTTCAACAAATGCCAATGGCAGCGGCCCCTGTAATGCAGCAAGCGGCTGCTGCTCCGGCAGCAGCCCCTGCAACCGAAGTAGCCCCTGCAGCTGCAACGCCCGTGGCCTCAGAAGATTCAAAATATGTGACCATTAAGTCGCCAATTATAGGAACGTTCTATCGCAAACCATCTCCTGACAAACCTGTTTTTGTAGAAATAGGTACCGATATTAAAGAAGGTGATGTGCTTTGTGTAATTGAGGCCATGAAACTCTTTAACGAAATAGAATCTGAAATATCTGGTAAAATCGTTAAAGTACTAGTAGACGATTCTTCTCCTGTAGAATTTGACCAACCATTGTTTTTGGTTGATCCATCATAACAAATAAAAATTCCAATCTACAAATCCTAAACCCAAAACCTTGGAATTTGGTGCTTGGAAATTGAATTTTTAAATTAAAAGTTATGTTCAAAAAAATATTAGTTGCCAATCGAGGAGAAATAGCACTTCGTGTTATCAGAACCTGTAAAGAAATGGGCATTAAAACTGTAGCGGTTTATTCTACTGCTGATGCAGATAGTTTACATGTTAAATTCGCGGATGAAGCCGTTTGTATCGGTCCTGCACCAAGTAGCGAGTCATACCTAAAAATGGCCAATGTTATTGCGGCGGCAGAAATCACAAATGCAGATGCGATACACCCGGGATATGGTTTTCTTTCTGAGAACGCTAAGTTTTCAAAAATTTGTGAGGAGCACGATATTAAATTTATCGGAGCCTCACCAGAAATGATTGACCGAATGGGAGATAAGGCCAACGCTAAGGCTACGATGAAAGCCGCTGGTGTTCCTTGTGTTCCTGGAAGCGAAGGAGTTATTAACGATTTTAAAGAATGTGAAAAGCTAGCAAAAGAAACAGGATATCCTGTTATGCTTAAAGCATCTGCTGGTGGTGGTGGTAAGGGTATGCGTGCTGTTTGGAAGCCTGAAGATTTAAAAGATGCTTGGGACTCTGCAAGACAAGAATCTAAAGCCGCTTTTGGTAATGACGACATGTATATGGAAAAGCTCATTGAAGAGCCGCGTCATATAGAAATACAGGTTGTTGGAGACTCAACGGGTAGAGCATGTCATTTATCTGAAAGAGACTGCTCTGTACAGAGACGTCATCAAAAATTAACTGAAGAAGTACCTTCGCCTTTTATGACCAATGCACTTCGTAAAAAAATGGGGGAAGCTGCTGTTAAAGCTGCCCAGTATATTAAATATGAAGGTGCAGGAACAGTAGAGTTTTTAGTAGATAAACACCGTAATTTCTACTTTATGGAAATGAATACGCGTATCCAGGTAGAGCACCCTATTACAGAGCAGGTTATTGATTTTGACTTGATAAGAGAGCAAATATTAGTTGCGGCTGGCGTACCAATTTCTGGTAAAAATTACACCCCTAATCTACATTCAATAGAGTGCAGAATTAATGCAGAAGACCCGTATAATGATTTTAGGCCTTCTCCGGGTAAAATTACGGTTTTACATGCTCCTGGAGGACATGGCGTTCGTTTAGATACACATGTTTATGCTGGTTATAGCATACCTCCAAATTACGATTCTATGATTGCAAAGTTGATAACAACCGCGCAAACAAGAGAAGAAGCTATCAATAAAATGAAAAGAGCTTTAGATGAGTTTGTAATTGAGGGTATCAAAACAACCATTCCTTTTCACAGAGCTTTAATGGAACACCCAGATTATTTAGCGGGAAATTATACCACTAAATTTATGGAAGATTTTGAAATGCCAGAAAAAGAAGAAGACAATTAAAAAAAGCCCTCGTTTGAGGGCTTTTTTTAATTATTTGCTTTATCTAAATCAATGTGTTTTCCTAAATAAACCAACTTCCAGCCCTCCCCTATGCCATCTACTTCTTTATTATAGGATGAGATGATTTTTAACTCACCTTGATTATCTTTTAGAAATATTGGAATAATATCCTTGTCAGTGTTTGTTATTTCTATAAGATTTTGATAATGTGTTTCGTTCTTAATGTCAATTTCCTGTATGCTTGGGTATTTTTTGCTTACACTCATCAGAGTTTCATAATCATCCGTGTGAGAAAACAAACCTTCTCTAGGGTTATTATTTTCATCACGCATTTCTTCTTTAGAAACCAAACGAAACGACCCGTTTTCTCCAAACTGAGTGCCATATTTGTTTATTGCATACTTATTAATATCTGAACTTCCGGTCAGTGCCATTAAATAACCAATATCGTTTAATTCAATATTATCAGATAAGGTGTTTGTATAGATATTTGTGGAAATCGCCTCAAGACCCATTTCTTTTGCGTTTTCGATATTGGTTTGATTACTATCAATAACTACAACGCTTCTTCCGTTTGAAACAAGGTAATGCGCTAAAAGGCGTGATACTTTTGAGGCACCAACAATTAAAATTCCATCTGATTTTGACAAAAATACACCAACAATTTTTGCAAAAAGGCGTGCTGTTGTTGCGTTAAGAAGCACTGTCCCAAGCACAATCATAAAAACTAAAGGTGTGATGTATTCTGCGCCTTCAACGCCTTGTTTTATTAATTTACTTCCAAATAATGAAGCAATACCCGCCGCAACAATCCCTCTCGGGCCGACCCAACTTACAAATAGCCGCTCATTTAATTTTAAGTCAGACCCTTGTGTGCTTACAAATACAGCTAAAGGCCTAATAATAAGCACAACTATTAAAAATAAAGCCGCCGTTTGCCAATTGTATAAAAGGTATAAATCTTCAATATTTATGTTAGCCGCTAACAGAATAAACAATATTGAAATAAGTAGCACGCTTAAAGACTCCTTAAAATAAAGAAGTTCTTTTAAGTTTTCTAGTTTTCCATTTCCTAAAACCATACCCATAACTACAACAGCTAGAAGCCCTGATTCGTGAGCAAAAATTTCTGACTCAACAAAAACGAGTAAAACCACAGAAAGAGAAACAACATTTAGAAGGTAGTGTGGTATAAGCTTTTTATTAATTGCAAATGCTAGACCGTGTGCAAAAGTGAACCCGAAGGTTGTTCCAAACAACACAATTTTACCAAACTCCATAAACGCTGTTTTTGTAAAGCCACTATCGCCTTCAACACTTATAAACTCAAAAACCAATACAGCGACAAGCGCACCTATTGGGTCAATTAAAATGCCCTCCCACTTTAATACTGCTGAAACATCTTTTTTAAGCGGTATGTTTCTGAGAATTGGTGTTATTACTGTTGGGCCAGTTACAATAATTAGTCCAGAAAACAGAAAAGACAATTCCCAACTTAGACCAAACAGAAAATGAGCTGCTAAGCCTGCGCCAAAAAAGGTGATAATGGCTCCCATGGTAATTAGTTTTGTAATAACCGGGCCTACATTTTTTATTTCATTCCGTTTTAATGTTAATCCTCCTTCAAATAAAATTATACTTATAGCTAAAGACACAAAATAGTATAAACTCTCTCCGGGAAACAGACCCTTTTCACCATTCCATATAGGCTCTATCCATTTTTTACCATCTTCAGAAAGAAATTCAGCGGCTATTGGGCCCACAAGTAGACCAATTAAAATTAAAGGTAAAATTGCTGGTATTTTAAAACGCCACGCAACCCACTGTGCTAAAATTCCTAAAATAATTATTCCTGCTAACTCTATCATTAAGTCATAGATTGATTAGATAGTAAAGTTAGTAAAGAAAAATCTAATTGTCCTTAATTGTTAAGCGCAATACAGAGCATGCTGATTTTTCAGTAAACTTATCTTTCCCTGTGCCAAAAAGCACGGTAATCCAGTTGTCTTTTTGAGGGGTTCCTAAAATAAGTAAGTCGTATGAGGCAGAAGCCTTTGAGATGGTTTCAATAGAGTCATTAGACTTAATTACAACCAATCTAGATTCTGATTTTACAGAATTAAGTAGGGCTAAAGACGTGTCTTCTAGTTTATCCAACTCTTCATCTGATATCTCTTCTGGAACAACACGTAATAATGAAAACGATGCGTTGTAGAATTGACTAATTCTATCCGCAACATCAATAAATTTTTTATCGTTTCTGCCTGGTCTTAGAGCAATTAAGACTTTTCCGATATGCCGAACACCATTGTCCTTAAATAATGCAAAATTGGAATTGATATTGGTCATTAACCAACCAATAGGGTTGTTGATTAATATCCCTGTTCTGGCCCTTCCGTTCCAACCAAAAACAAGCCAATCACAATGTGTTTGATTGCTAAGCTCATGAATAGTGTCAGACATATTGTGAGTTACAACAGATTCAAAATCTACATCAATATTCTGAGAATCCGCTAGTCTCGAGAATCGTCTTGCTAACGAATTTATTTTTGGGTTTTCATCTACGACAGCCTCCAAAAAAGTTTGGTTTGGAACTTCAGTAATATTGGCAACTTGCAACTTTTCTTTTGTATTAAGAGCTGCACCAATTTCAACTAACATTTCTGGTGAAGTTTCATTTCCAAGCAGTGGTACCACAACACCTGCATCGTCTAAAATTTCTCCATCCAAAAATTCGCTGTGAACAACTATTTCATTCGCTAACTGTCGCTTTTTTCTATTCTTTTTTTTGTATAATAAATACAACGCTGGGCGGTGGCCGTATTTTCTTAAAACCCCAGTTCTTGAAGTTTTCTTCCCAAACTTAAGATAAATTAAAACCCCAATAATAGAGATAAATAAAATAGCCATTAAGGGAATGAAACCAAGTAATACAAGTAGTATAAGCCCGCTTACTATTCCAAAAAGCTGAACAAATGGATAAAATGGTGACTTATAAGGTGGGTTATACCATTGCGTTGCTGTTTCTCTGAGTATAATAACGCATGCATTTACTGACACAAACATCATTACCATAAACGCACTAGCAAGTTTTGCTATTTTCTCAACGTCTAAAAATAAGATAACGAGACCCATTACTACACAAGTCATAACAATAGTAACTACCGGTGTTAGATATTTTGAGTGAATTTTACTCATAAACTTTGGTAAGAGTTGGTCCATGGCCATTGCAAAAGGAAAACGTGATGCTGCTAAAACGCCAGAGTTTGCCATAGAAACTAACGTAACCACCCCTACAACGGCTGCTGCATAACCTATTTGTGTTCCTCCTAGTAAGCGTGAGATGGTAAAAATGGGTTTTATATCTGTGCTTAAAGTTTCCATTGGAATATTACCAACAAGCACAAAGGCAACTGAAACATAAATTAATGACATTATAACCAGAGATAACATCATTGCTCTTGGAAGATTTACGCTTGGGTTTTTAATTTCTCCTGCAATAGCAGCAATTTTTGTGACCCCAGCGTACGAAATATAGACAAAGGCAACTGTTGATGCCAAACCAATGCTGCCATTAGAAAACAATGGGTCTAAAAACTCTTGATTAACATTGGGGACTCCAAACAACAAAATTGCCCCTAAACTAAAAAGGCTTATGGTTACGATAACAATCTGAACTTTCCCTACTTTTTTTATTCCAAATATGTTTAAAAATAATATCACAGAAAGGAAAAATAACGCAGCATATTTGGTGAAGCCTTCGTCTATATTAACTAAAACGGTTAAATAGGCCCCAAATCCAACCAAGGCAAATGAACTTTTTAAAAGAAGTGATAACCATAACCCTATTCCGGCAATAGTTCCAAACACGGGTCCAAAGGTACGTTCTATATAAACATAAGTACCTCCAGACGAGGGCATTGAAGTCGCTAATTCACTTTTTGATAAAGCGGCGGGCAAAATACAAACCGCGGCCAATAGATATGCTATCCAAATTGAAGACCCTGTTTTGGCTGCTGCAATTCCTGGAAGGACAAAAATACCACTTCCTAACATACCCCCTATACTAATAGCAATCGCAGAAGTGAGCGTTACGCTTCGGTTAAGTTTCTTCAAATTATATAAATTTTAACCGAAAATAGGCTTTTTTTTACAACTCAAAAAATCACAATTAAATCTAAAAGACATCCCTCTATTTTCGGGGTTTTTGTTATTTTGCGTATCCTATGAAATTATACCCGATAGAGGCTGGAAATTTTAAACTTGATGGCGGCGCAATGTTTGGCGTTGTGCCCAAATCTTTATGGCAACGTACAAATCCGTCAGATAGCAAGAACATGATTGATATTGCTGCAAGATGCTTGCTTGTTGAAGATGGTAACAGGCTTATTTTGATTGATACCGGAATGGGTAACAAACAAAGTGATAAGTTTTATGGTTATTACCATTTATGGGGAGATGATTCTATAGACAACTCTTTAAAAAAGCAAGGGCTTACTCGTGATGATATTACCGATGTATTTATGACGCATTTACATTTTGACCATTGTGGTGGTAGTATTCAGTATAATAAAGACAGAACCGTATTAGAACCCGCGTTTAAAAACGCCAATTTTTGGAGTAATAAAGCCCATTGGCAATGGGCTACCGAGCCTAATCGTAGAGAAAAAGCTTCTTTTTTAAAGGAAAACATATTGCCTATGGAAGAAAGCGGGCAACTTAGGTTTACAGAGCTTCCTGATAATGCTATTTTAAAAAATTCTGAACTGGGCTTTGATATATTTTTCGCCAACGGACATACTGAAAAACAAATGATTCCTATGATAAATTATAATGGAAAAACAATCTGTTTTATGGCAGATTTATTACCAACAGCGGGTCATTTACCTATACCCTTTGTAATGGGTTATGACACAAGACCCCTACTTTCGCTTGATGAAAAAGAACGTTTTTTAAATTTGGCTGCCAATAATAATTACTATTTGTTTTTAGAACATGATGCTCACAATCAAATAATAACCGTAAAACATACTGAAAAAGGTGTAAGACTCAACGAAGTCTTTACTTGTAACGATATATTTAATAACTAAGATTAAAATTTATAAATACATGAAAACTAATAAAAACTTCAAATTAATCTGCGGATTCATTGTTTTAGTATTAATGGGCTGCGGAGGGTCTCCTCTAATTTCTACACCGATTGAAAATATAGATACATCTCCATTAAAAGTATCAGAGCTCACTAAAGCCGAAAAAGAAAATTGGGGCCATCTGGATCTTGAAAAAGACACCATACCTGGAATGGGAGTTGACCGCGCTTATGCAGAAATTGTAAAAGGGAAAAAGGGAAATAAAGTGATTGTTGCGGTTATAGATTCAGGAATAGATATTGACCATGAGGATTTAGACGGTGTTGTTTGGACAAATAATGATGAAATTCCAAACAATGGAAAAGACGATGATAAAAACGGATATATTGATGACATCAATGGCTGGAATTTTTTAGGCGATGGCTACGATGAACAACTGGAGTATGTTCGTTTAGTTTCCTCTGGGGATAAAACAAATCCTAGATTTGAAGAAGCTCTTAAGCTTTATGACGAAGAATACAATAAATGGTTGGGTAGAAAAACACAATACGATCAAATTTATCAGCAGGTCATTTCGAATGATGAAATTTTAAGTAAGCACCTTGGTAAAAAAGACTACACGAAAGAAGATGTTAATGGTATAAACTCAAAAGACGAAGCCATTCTGGGTGCAGTTCAATTTGCCAAGTTTATATACTCAAATGGTATAGCGTCTTTGGCTGATGCAAAAAAAGAATTATCCGGAGCATTAGAGAGTATCAACGATCGTTTAAATTATAACCTCAACAAAGAATTAAATGGTCGTAAAACAGGAGATAACCCAGATGATTTTAACGATAAGCCTGGCTACGGAGACGGTAATGTCAAGCCTGTAAAAAAATCTGAAAGCCATGGTACTCACGTTGCCGGAATCATTGCCGCCGAGCGCAACAATGGTAAAGGTGCAAATGGAGTGGCAAACAATGTTGAAATTATGTCTATTAGAGCTGTACCAAACGGTGATGAGTATGATAAAGATATCGCAAAGGCTATTAGATATGCTGTTGATAACGGTGCAAAAATAATTAACGGGAGTTTTGGAAAATCGTTTTCGCCACACAGTGATTGGGTGCGCGAAGCTATTAAATATGCTGCCGACAATGATGTTTTAATTGTACATGCGGCAGGTAACGACAGTAAAGATATTGATGTAGAACCAAATTTTCCAGCAGACAATATCAACGGAAACGAAGTGTCTAATAATTATATTTCTGTTGGTGCTTTAGCTCCTAAGTACGGCAGCGCTATGGTGGCGGGTTTTTCTAACTATGGTGACCAAAATGTAGATATATTTGCCCCTGGCGCTCAAGTATATTCTACCACTCCAGAAAATGAATATGACACTAAAGGAGGTACTTCCATGGCTGCGCCAGCTGTTGCTGGTTTAGCTGCATTAGTGCGTTCTTATTATCCAAAACTAACAGCTGCTCAAGTAAAAGAAGTGATTTTAAGTTCTGGTTTGCAACTCAATACTAAAGTTGTAGTGGGTGGAGATGCTAAAGATGTAAGACCTTTTGCAGAATTATCCAAATCTGGTCGTATTGCTAATGCTTATAACGCCTTAATCATGGCTTCAAAATTATAATAGAATAGTATGAAAAAAATGGTTTTAATTTTTAGCTTAGTTGGGTTTCTCTTTTCGTGTAATAGTTACGATAAAGCAATTCCTAATTCGCCTCAACCCCCAGCACCACCTGTAGCTATTCAAAACAATCAAGGGGATTGGCTGCAACATGTTGATTATAAAATGAATATTGACATGGATGTTAATAGCTATCAATATAATGGCGACCAAACTTTGGTGTACACAAATAATTCACCTGATGTATTAAATCGTGTTTATTATCATTTATACTTTAACGCCTTTCAGCCTGGTAGCGAAATGGATGTGCGCTCACGCACAATTACGGACCCTGATCGTCGTGTTGGAGATAGAATCAGTAAGTTAAAGCCAAGTGAGATTGGTTTTATAAAGGTGAAAAGTCTAACACAGAATGGGACGGTTTTGGAACATGAAACAGTTGGGACGGTTTTGGAAGTAAAATTAGCAAAACCTATTCAACCAGGTGAAAAAGTAACATTTAAAATGTACTGGGATGCACAAGTCCCAATTCAAATTCGACGTTCTGGACGTAACAATGCTGAAGGTGTAGCACTTTCTATGGCACAGTGGTATCCGAAGTTAGCAGAATATGATGATGAAGGTTGGCATGCTGACCCATACATTGGTAGAGAATTCCATGGTGTTTGGGGAGATTTTGAAGTTAATTTAACCATCGACAAAGATTATGTGGTGGGAGGAACAGGATATCTTCAGGGTGAACCAAAAATAAATGGTTCTAAAAAAACAATGACCTTTTTTGCGCCACGCGTTCATGATTTTACATGGGCTGCAGACCCTGATTATATTCATGATGTTTATCAAATGCCAAATGGGCCAACTTTAAATTTTTATTATAAAAAAGACTTACCTGCTGAAAACCTGCAGTACTGGAAGGACTTACAGCCAGATACAGCAAGGTTAATGGCGTTTTTCTCTGAGAATGTTGGCGCCTACCCTTACGAGCAGTATTCTGTAATTCAAGGAGGAGATGGCGGTATGGAATATGCTATGTCTACATTAATTACAGGTAAACGTAATTATGGCAGTTTGCTTGGTGTAACGGCACACGAATTAGCACACACGTGGTTTCAGTTTTTATTAGCCACTAACGAGGCAAAACATGAGTGGATGGATGAGGGTTTTACCAGTTATATTTCTGCCTTAGCAATGAATTCGTTAAGAGATAAGCCAAGAGAAAATGCAACATCTGGATCTTACCGTGGTTATATAGGATTAGCAAAATCAGGAGTAGAACAACCGTTAACTACCCATGCGGACCGCTATCAATACAATCGAGCATATAGTGCGTCAGCTTACAGTAAAGGCGCTGTTTTTATTGCACAGTTGGGTTACATTATTGGGCAAGAAAACTTAACAAAAACACTTAAAAAATATTTTACAGATTTCGCGTTTAAACACCCCAAACCAATGGATGTTGTTAGAACCGCAGAGCGGATTACAGATTTTGAGCTAGACTGGTATCTTATTGATTTTGCTCAAACAACAAACACCATAGATTACGCTGTAAAATCCATTAACGGTTCATCTGCAACACTAGAACGAATTGGCCAAATGCCTATGCCATTAGACGTAAGTGTAACTTATGCCGATGGGTCTAAAGAAGACTTTTATATTCCTTTACAAATGATGCGAGGAGAAAAACCTACGGCAGCAAAAATTGTTGATGACTGGGCTTGGGCATACCCTTCTTATGAGCTAAAAACCTCTAAAACAATACAGTCTATAGAAATTGACCCTTCTCAGCTTATGGCTGATATAGACAGATCAAATAATGTGGCTAATTTATAGTAGTGTGCATTTATAAATTAAAAAGGGACGCTTAGGGGTGTCTCTTTTTAATTTTATACCAAGGCAAGTCTTCATACATTATTTTGTTGGACACACGCTCTCTATTGTATAATAAAAAATGAGTGTCATCTTTTTGTTTATTTCTATAACCTAATAAATGAAAAATGGGTTTTGCCATAAACCGTGCTATTTTAACATTAACTTGTAATACACCACTATCCTTGTTGTGCCATTTTATACCCGGAAGGAAGGTTAATAAACAATCTCCCTTGAGGTTTCTTAACCTCGCAGACAGTTCTAATATATAATTTGGTATTGGTTTAATAATAAAAAAACCGTCGTTTCCCTTGTTTTGGTATAGCGGCATAAATAATTCATGACTTGATTTTGCAAATACAGGTTTTTCATCAGAGGTAGCCAAATGTGTTCCTTTTTTTATAGGCTGAAAACTTTTAAATCCATTTTTCATTTGAAAATTTTCACCATTGTTAATGTGATATTTATAAATAACCTCATAAACTTTTCTGTTGTTTAAAGCTGCTTTTTTTAAGGTGTTGTGGTGTCTTATAAAATCTTTAGGTTGTTCTTTATATATGCCAGAACAATAACAGCTTAGATGTATGAAAGATTCAAAATTTTCTATGGATGCTTTGTCATTGTGTTGGCCTGCCTCAAAGCCTAATGAAACATAACCAAGTTTATTTAGGTAACTCAATAAAGGGCCTTCAAGATATTCCTCAATACCCAAAACCACCGGAACAGGAAAATGTTTTGAAAATTTCCTATTTATCAATGCGTCATTTATGGTTACAAAAGGCAGTGTTTTACTAGATGTAGTATGGAAGTCTATAAAATAAACAGGGGTGCTAGTATTGGATAAAAGAGTGTTTATAAAGTTATAAATGGATAGTTGTTCTTTTTCTTCGCTAGTATACTCTGATTTGTGTTTTAAAGCGTCGATATGTGTTTTTGTCCACATGCGATTGAGATCGTTGTTAAGGTAGCGCTTGTTTTGTCTTATAGCATTAATGTTGCCATATACCCCATATATGTCACCAGAAATAGTGTCTTCTTTTATGCTGGGCAACACTTTTTTTAATGCTTCTACACCCGCTTGTTCGTTACCATGAATGCCTGCAAAAAACACAATTGTAGAACCCTTAGATTTTCCCTTAACATGATAGATAAGGCGCTTTTCTTTTGTTTGGTTATCTACTTGAATCATTGATTATATCTTAAAATCGTTTGTAGTTATAATACCTAAAAGCTTTTTGTTGTAGACTACTGGTAAGCAATTGATATTTGCTTCTTTCATTATTTGTTTTGCCTTTTGAAGTGATTTTTCTTGACTTACGGTAACTAAGTTTGTCTGCATGACTTCTTTTACGGTCTGTTTTAAGTCTGAGTTTCCAAGTTTAATTAAGTCTGTCCATGATACCAGTCCTGTTAATTCCTTATTATTATTCACAACAGGCATGTGGTGTATTTTTTTCCATTTCATAATATGAGTAACTAGCTCTAAACTATCATTTTCATAAACCATAAAAAGTTTGGTTTTCATTCTGTGTTTTACAATGGATTTAAAGTTTTTATTGTCTGGCGCTAAATTGTTTAAAACAGGCCATTGGTCTACCGTTTCATTGCTAAGCTGGTGTTTATGCATAAACGCCGTAAGTTCTTGCCTGGCCTCAAACTTTGTAGTTGTTTGTTGTAGGTTTCTATAACTTTTTATCATCCATTCTGAGCCATTTCTGACTTCTACTCTATTTTTAATAATACTGAGATACATTTTAATATCGTCAGGATTAATTCCTTTTTTTTCTAGGCCTGACTTAGCTATTGGTAAGAGATGGTTTAAAATTAAATCACTGGCAGAAATTAATTTTCCCATCCATTTAAACTTAGTTTCTAAACCGTAACGTGCTGCTTTAAAGAAGTTGTTTTTCACCTCCTTGAAGTCCATTTTTTCAGGCATATTTGTAAACGTATCTGTTTGCCCACACATCAATCCTACCCAAAACACCATATTGGCTATTTGGTCTTTTAGGGTTGGTCCACTAGGAATATAGCGGCATTCTATCCTTAAGTGAGGTTTACCGCCTCCGACACCGTAACAAACCCTGTTCCACTTATAAACTGTGCCATTATGTAATTGTAAGGTTTTTAGTTTTGGGATTTCTCCCTTCTTTAACAGCTCTAAACTGTCTTCGTAGTCATCTGTTGTTAATAAACTTCTAAATCTCGATATATGGTCTCTAAAAATATCAGTAACCGAACCTGTTTCCCAATGATCTCCAAAACTCACTCTAGACTGTTTTTCATCAAAAACCAAAGAGCTTGTTCTGGTATCTATGCTTTGAGTAAATACCGCAATCCTTGTTTCCGCCCAAAGCTCTCTGCCAAATAACATGGGAGAATTTGCACTTACCGCTAAAACGGGTCCGGCAATGGTTTGAGCCCAATTGTATTTATCTACAAACGCATCTGGATTAATTTGTAAATGGGTCTGAAAACTAGTGTTACAAGCTTCTAGCATAACACTATTATGAAACAAACTTAACTCATCCACACCTTTGATGTGAATATTAAAATGTTGACTTCTTGAATCTTTTAAGGCGTCATTTAAAATTCGATAACGTGGTTTAGGCGTCATCCATTTTTCTGTAATATGTTTATGCCTAAGTGTTGGTAAAATGCCTGTGAGTAAAATTTTGTTTTCAAAATCACCTGCTCTTTTTTGAGCTTTTTGAAGTAATGTTTGAAGTTGATGATACAATTCTGAGAAACATTTGTTTTTTAGCTCTAATGGGTCTGAATTAATTTCTAAATCGTACTTTCCTATTTCCGTTGTAAAATGCGCATCATCTATTGCCTCTAAAATTTCTAAACACTTTTTACTAGGAAAATAATCGTTAGTAACAATACAGAACTCTTGCTCCGCACCTATTCTTATGGGTGTTTTCTCAATTCTATTATTTTTAAGCATTTTATCTAAGGCCTTTAAGTCTTTAATAAGATAATGTGTGTACAGTGCCTTTTCTTGAGGTGTTACTAATTGTTTTACTTTTAGCTGTCCCATAATTGCGTTTGTAAAAGGTTAGAATATTGAAAGTTATACCTTAATACTGAGTATTTATATGATTTTTGTCATGCAAAACATTTCAAGCACTTGACTATGCAAATGATATAGCTACATTTGTAACTGGTAATAATTGTTTATGAATTACAAATACTCAAAAAAGGATAAGCTTAAAAGTAAAAAGCTTATAGAGCAACTCTTTGCTGAGGGGAAAGCAATAACAATATTTCCCCTACGTTTGGTATATCTAAAAACGCCTTTTGAGGATGGTTCTGATATAAAAACAGGAGTTTCTGTAAGTAAGCGTTTGCACAAAAATGCTGTAGACAGAAATCATATAAAAAGACTAATTAGAGAAGCTTATCGTTTAAATAAACCCAATTACTTTAACACAAACACAACAGGTTACGCTTTTATGATTTTATATCTTAGTAAAGATAAAATCGCTTTCAAAGCGCTTGATACTAAAATGAAGTCGCTTTTTGAGCGGTTTCTAAATAAAACTACTAAAGATGAAACAATTCTTGAATAAAAAATTAATCGTTACTATAAGTCTTGTTGTTGTGTTTTTTACTACGACGGCTTTTAATACTAATTTCTTTGAAATAGCAAAACAGATTGAAATTTTTACAACCATGTTTAAAGAACTAAATATGAATTATGTAGATGATACAAATCCTGGAGATTTAATAGATGTTGCTATTAAAAGTATGCTTGATGAATTAGATCCTTACACACGTTTTTATAATGAACAAGACGTGCAATCCTCTCGAATAAACGATGCTGGAGATTATACAGGTGTTGGAGCAAATGTAAGAACACTGAAAGATAAATTGGTTATTGTAGAGCCTTATAAAGACTATGCTGCTGATAAGGCTGGTTTAAAAGCTGGTGATGAAATTATAAAAATTGATAATGTCGACATTAAAGACTTTAAAGATGATGCAGGTAACCTCTTACAAGGTGCTGCAGGCACAAAAGTATCTCTAACCTACAAACGTCAAGGCCAATTAAAAACTGTTGAAGTTATTAGAGAATCCTTAGAAATTAATGCTGTACCACACTACTCTATGATTAATGAAGATACTGGGTATATTGTACTAAGAAAGTTTAATAAAAAAGCCTCTTCTCAAACTATAAAAGCCCTTAACTCTTTAAAAAATATTGGCGCAAAAAATATAGTTTTAGACTTGAGAGGGAATCCTGGTGGTTTACTTAACGAAGCAGTAAATATTGTAAATATTTTTGTGCCTAAAGACCAACTTGTTGTTACTACAAAATCAAAGGTTGAAAAATACAATAAGACCTATTACACTAGAAAAGAGCCAATAGATTTAAATATTCCTGTTGTGGTATTAATTGATGGTAAATCTGCATCAGCTAGCGAAATTGTTTCTGGTGCTCTTCAAGATTTAGACCGCGCCGTGATTATTGGTGCTCGCAGTTTTGGTAAAGGGCTGGTACAGCGCCCTAAACCACTCACTTACGGAACTCAAATGAAAATTACAATCTCTCGTTATTACACGCCTTCGGGTCGCTGTATTCAGGCATTAGATTATTGGAATAGAGATGAAAAAGGAAATGCAACGCGCACAAAACAAAAAGATTTTAAAGCTTTTAAAACCAAAAAAGGCCGTTCTGTTTTTGATGGTGGTAGTGTACAACCAGATATAGAAATAGCATTATCTAAACAAACTCCAATTACAAAAGCTATTGAAGGTGAACATTTAATTTTTGACTTTGTTACTGAGTATTATTATGATAATGAAATTTCAAATTTAGAGGATTTTAATTTATCAGATGCTGATTTTAATGCTTTTACATCTTATCTAGAAAGTAATAATTTTAATTTTGAAACAAAAACTGAACAAGCACTTCGTAAAGCTTTTGAGATTGCTAAAAAAGAAGCTATAGATGAGGGTATTTCTGCTGAATATAATGATTTAATGTCTGCTTTAAATAATTATAAATCTTCTTCAATTTCTAAAAATAAAGCGCAATTAACTTTATTATTAAGGGATGAGATTATTAAGCGCTACTTCTATGCAGAAGGGCTTTATGAATATTATAAATCCAATAATAAAGAGATAATAGAAGCTATAGATATTCTTTCAGACCCGTCTAAGTACAACAAAATATTAAATTAGGATTTTTTCATTTTTATATGAGGAATACCATCTTCAAGGTACTCCTCTCCTATTTCAAAAAATCCAAGACTATTATAAAAACGTTTTAGATACGTCTGTGCTGATATTAAAATAGTGTCTGTTTTGTAATACGAATTAATAGCGGTAATTGAGGCTTTCATAATATCATTTCCATATTTATGTTTGCGTTCGTTCTCTGATACAACTACCCTTCCAACACTGGCCTCTTCAAAATAATCACCTGCTTTAAATAGTCTGGTATAAGCCACTAGTTTTTCCTCTTTATACCCTAAAACATGTAACGCTTTTTTATCCTTTCCGTCAATATCTTGATAAACACAATCTTGTTCAACAACAAAAACTTCACTTCTTAATTGTAATAAATCGTATAAAGTGGTTAAAGTTAATTGGTTAAATGTCTTAATCTTAATCTGTAACATATTGAATCACTTATTGAGATAATTTAAAATATAATGATATTTCAAATTAAAAAAATATTATAAAAAATAAGCCTAAAGAAAATTCTTTAGGCTTATCTCTATAAGTATAACTCATCCCCTAATAAATTATACATTAATATCTTTTTATTTTTAAACATTTGATATTAAATAATTTATAAATATACGTAACAAAATTATACTTACAAAAAAATTAATCTTGTACGATGACAGATTTACTGTCGCATTTACCAAACTCTGGTTGTATGTTTACATGATTAATGTTGTACTCATGATAAACTAAAGCTTCAATTTTATTAAGAATACCATCAAACTCAGATAGTGTAATATCCTTTCTAAAATCTACATGAGCTTCTAAATGAATCTCTTCTTCATTTAATTGCCAAATATGCACATGATGTACATTTTTTATTGGTTCTATGCGCTGAATATCTTTTATAATAGTATTTAGAGGCAAATCCTCTGGAGTAAATAACATTAAAACTTTAGTAGAACTCTTTAATAAATCCCAACCCATAATTATAAGATAAATAGCAATTACTAGGGTTAGAGCACTATCTATCCAATATATTTGATAAAACTTCATTAATAAACCACCTACTAAGACAGCAACACTTGCCATCATATCTGTTAATAAGTGTAAGTATGCACTTTTTAGATTCATATTGTCATCGGCACTTTTTTTAAGTAATAATACACTAAATCCATTTCCTAAAATAGCAATAATAGATAACCAAATAACAAGATTAGATTCAATATCTTCAGGGCTTTTAAATCGCTTAATTGCTTCAAAAATAAGTAAAACAGACACTATTACTAAAGTTGATGCATTAATAAAAGCTGCTAAAATTTCGGCACGTTTGTAACCAAAAGTTCTTGTTAAAGAAGCTTTACGTTTTACAAGTTTGTTAGCTATAAAACTAATAACAAGTGATATTACATCACTAAAATTATGTAACGCATCACTTAATAATGCAAGACTTCCTGAAAGTAAACCACCGATAACTTGAGCAGTGGTAATAGTAATATTTAAAAAAATAGATATAAGAAGATTACGGCCATTTATATCTCTGTGCTTGTGTGTGTGATGATGAGAATGACCTTGACCCATTTTAACAACTCATTGGTATTTTATCAACTCTGTTTTGATGACGTCCTCCTTCAAATTCAGTATTTAAAAAAGTGTCAATCATATGTATAACTTGTGGTATAGCTGTATATCTCGCAGGAATACAAATAATATTAGCATTATTATGCTGGCGTGTTAGTTTTGTTATTTCATTCATCCAACAGATACCGGCACGCACATTTGGATATTTATTAGCAGTCATTGCAACACCATTAGCGCTTCCACATATTAATATTCCAAAATCTACTTTACCTTCATTAACATCTTTAGCTACAGGGTGCACAAAATCTGGATAATCTACGCTTTCAAATGCATCTGTTCCATAATTATTTACAGTAATTCCTTTAGTTTCAAGATGTTTTACAATAGCGTTTTTATAGTCTGGACCTGCGTGGTCGTTACTGATAGAAATAATCATTAATTTAATGTTTATAATACGTTTCTATTAACATAGAAATCATATAATTTTTATAATTACAAAGTTACAATTATTTCAAATTGGTTGATAGGGTTATTCATTACTTGTTAATAAGTGTTGACAAATATTTAGAAGTTTAGTTTTATTATTTCAATAAAAATTACAAACAAGAATTAAATTTAGTTTACCAAAAAAGTTAACCTTTAGTTTTAGATAAGTTTTCAGACAAAAAAATATAGATACTAACCTTTATTTTTTATTTACTTATTAAAAAATAGACGTTAATTTACCTTATTAACATCTGTGTATAGTTTTATTAAAATCCTTGATTCATAAATATTTACTACTCTAACAACTTGTTAATAGAAAACGAAAAGTCACTTTGTCAATTATAATTTAAAAAAGTTATACCGCTATTAACAAGCTATAATAACCATCATTTTATTTTTAAATTTTAAAAAAGAAATAATGTATTATAATATAATTGTGAATAAGTCAAATTTAAAATTGATTTAACCTTAAAAAGATAGTATTAAATTTAAATAGTTTAGCTTTGTAATAGCTTAATACAATTACTTCGCCTGATATTAAGTGGATTATAGAAAGAATTCCTGACACTTTCAGGAAAATGAAATGACAAAATTATAAATGACAAGAAAGAAAAAAAAGAAATCCAATAAAGGCATTTCTAACCTAACAAATACGGTATTAAGTATTTTAAAAAAAGAGCAAAACAAATCCTTTAATTATAAACAAATAGCTGCAATACTTGGTGTAAACGATGCAAGTAGCCGTAATCAAATCATAAAAACATTAGCTAAACTAACTGCAAGAGAAGAGATTGAGCAAGTCGATCGCGGAAGGTATAAAGCTAAAGTTACCGCTGAATATAATGTTGGAATATTTGATGCTTCTTCTAGAGGAAATGGTTATATCATTTCTGACGATTTTGAAGACGATATTTTTATCGCTTCAAATAATACAAATAAAGCACTACATGGAGATGAGGTAGAATTTTACGCTTACAAACGCAAACATCGTGGTAAACAAGAAGGAGAGATTACAAATATTATTAAACGTGCTAAAACTGAATATGTAGGAACTATTCAAATACAAGACAAAAAGAATTTTGCTTTTGTTGTTACAGATAGTAATAAGATGTATAAAGACATTTTTGTACCTATCAATAAAATTAATAAAGCAGAAGATGGTGATAAGGTTTTAGTAGAACTCTCTGATTGGCCAGAGAAAGCAGATTCTCCATATGGAAAAGTAATAAAAGTTCTAGGTAAACCAGGAGAACATAGTACCGAAATTCACGCTATTTTAGCTGAGTACGGATTACCATTAGAATTTCCTCATAAGGTTGAAGAATATGCTAATAATCTAGATATTTCTATAAAAGAAGAAGAGATTAAAAAGCGTCGCGATATGCGTAAAGATTTAACCTTTACGATAGACCCAAAAGATGCAAAAGATTTTGATGATGCGCTATCCTTTAAAGTTTTAGAAGATGGTCTATATGAAATAGGTATACATATCGCAGATGTATCTCATTATGTAAAACCAGATACTGTTTTAGATGATGAAGCTTATGAACGAGCAACATCTATATATCTTGTAGATAGAGTGGTACCTATGCTTCCAGAACGTTTATCAAACGGTGCATGTTCTTTAAGACCATATGAAGAAAAATATACCTTTTCTGCTGTTTTTAAAATAAATAATAATTGTGAAATAAAAGACCAATGGTTTGGTAGAACAGTAACTTATTCTGATGCACGTTTTGCTTACGAAGAAGCACAAGCAATTATAGAAAATAATACTAGTGTCACGCTGAGCGGAGTCGAAGCGTCTAAGTTAAACACAACCATTCCAAAAGAAGTTTCCTTAATCGAAACCGAATACAAAACTGACTCAAAAATTGCAGAAGCTGTTTTAGTTTTAGATAGATTAGCTAAGAAAATGCGATCGCAACGTATGCGAGATGGGGCTATTTCTTTTGATAAAGTTGAAGTAAAATTTAATTTAGATGAAGAAGCAAATCCAATCGGTATTCATTTTAAAACAAGCCGAGATGCGAATAAGTTGATTGAAGAGTTTATGCTTTTAGCAAACCGAAAAGTTTCAGAATTTATAGGTAAACAAAATCCAAAAAAAACCTTTGTTTATCGTGTACATGATGAACCAGACGAGTCTAAATTAGCACAACTACAAACTGTTGTAAGCCGTTTTGGTCATAAACTTAATTTTAAAGATAAAAATTCTGTTGCCTCATCATTAAATAATCTTCTTAAGGATGTTGTAGGTAAAAAAGAACAAAATTTGGTAGATACTTTAACAATCCGCACCATGTCTAAAGCAGAATATACGACGCACAATATTGGACATTATGGTTTATCTTTTGATTACTATAGTCATTTTACATCACCAATTCGTCGCTATCCAGATGTGATGGCACATCGTTTATTACAACAATATTTAGATGATGGAAAATCTGCTAACGAAGAGATTTATGAAGAAAAATGTCGCCACAGTAGTGATATGGAAAATCTAGCTACCAAAGCTGAGCGAGATTCTATTAAGTATATGCAAATTCGTTTTATGCAAGATCATCAAGATGAAGCCTTTTTAGGTGTAATTTCAGGTGTAACAGATTGGGGTATTTATATAGAAATCATTTCTAATAAATGTGAAGGAATGGTAAGTGTAAGAGACATGAAAGATGATTATTATTATTTTGATCAAGATCAATATGCTGTTGTTGGAAAAAAAACAGAAACCATTTATCAGTTAGGAGACGAGGTTATTGTAAAAGTAAAAAAAGCAGATTTAGTAAAAAAACACCTAGATTTTTATATGGTTGGTAAACCAGAGGATTAAATTTATTGTAACAATTATTAAATAAAGACAACCTATATAAAAACTTACTTATATAATTATGAAAACAGATATATGTAGCGCATGTGGGTCTTCAAAAATTATGCACGATATGCGAATCGTAGATTTTGGACATGGAAATGCAAAAAAAGATTTGTCTGTAGAAATAAAAACAACAGATAGGACTTTTTTTAATAAATTTGAAAAAGGTGCTATAAAAGCTCAAATATGTGGATCTTGTGGTAAGGTAGATTTATTAGTTAATAATCCTCACGATTTATGGAACGGTTATTTAAAAACTAAAAACCTATGATATTAACAACCACAAATACCATTGAAGGTTTTAAAATAGCAGACTATTTAGGTATTGTTACTGGTGTTGCTATTAACGAGCAAACTTTAACAGCAGGGTTTAGCACATCAAAATATTTTAAAAAAATACAAAGTAGTGTAGATACTGTGAAAGAAAAAGCATTTCAAACTCTAACAGAAAATGCAAAAGCTTTAGGCGCAAATGCCGTTGTCGGTATTAAAATAGAAATTGAATTAACGACACATAATTATCCAATGGTTTCTGTCACAGGAACAGCTGTAAAAGTTTTAAGTTAATAATTATGAACCCTAACACTAAAGCAATCCTTATTTCAATTATTTTATTTGTATTAATTTTTTTAATTTTTTTTTTAGTGTCCGATGGATTTTTAATAACACAGAAGGACCACTTCCTGGATTTATAGCCGCCGCAATTGCGGCAATATTTGCACCAAGACGTCAAATTATTTATAAACAATCAGGAAAGGAAGTTCAATTGACATGGTTTTTTAGTAAAAAAATATTTCACTTGTAGTTATAATACTGTAACAAACTTTCGGTAATTGAGTCTTTGTTATTAAAATCTAAATTGTAATTCAAAATGAAAAATATCTTAACCATTTTGTTGCTTATAACTTCGTCAATACTTTTTGCTCAAAGTGCTATTATCAAAGATGTAGGTGAATTTACCGAAGTAAAAGTATTTGATTTAATTAATGTGATAATGATTAAATCAGACAAGAACCAAGTTATAATAGAAGGAAGAAATAGAAGAAACGTAGAAGTATTAAATAAAAATGGAATTCTTAAAATCCGAATGGAATTAGAAGAATCCTACGATGGTAATGATGTAGATATTGTTTTGTATTACACATCCGTTGAAGTTATTGACGCAAATGAAGGCGCAGAGATAAAAGTAGATGGTATAATTAATCAGTTTGATATTAAGTTTAAAGCTCAAGAAGGTGGATTAATAGCAGCAAACGTAGAAGCAACATATACTAATGTAAGAGCGGTTACGGGTGGTATTATAAACCTTACAGGGCAATCAAAAAACCAAGACATAACCATTTACACAGGTGGAATTTATAACGGTTCATCTTTAAAAACAGCAAATACAGAAGTATCAATAAATGCTGGAGGAGAAGCTAAAGTATATGCTTCTAATTTTGTTGAAGTTAGAGTAAGAGCGGGAGGTGATGTTTACATCTATGGTAATCCAAAAGAAATTGATGAAAAAACGGTATTAGGAGGTCGTATTAAAAGAATGTAACCACCTATTAACAGCCTTTTTAAGTTACTTTTTCTTTACTACATTTGTGTAAACTTCTCAAGTTTACATGTTAGACGATATATTAACAGCAATCCCTTTTGGAATAATACTAGCCTTTACTATAGGGCCAGTGTTTTTTGTGCTTTTAGAAACAAGTGCAACAAAAGGTTTTACAAGCGCTTTAATATTTGATTTTGGAGTCATACTTGCTGATGTAGTTTTTATAGCCTTAGCCTTTTTTAGTACTAATAAATTAGTTGAAAAAATAAAAGACGACCCGAGTTTTTTAGTTTTTGGCGGGGTACTTCTAATTGTATATGGTGTTATTTCTTTTATTAAAACATCTAAATCTTTTAGAGCTATTGTTCGAGAATATCATAAAGTTGAAATTAAAAAAGGCTACGGTAAATTATTTATCAAAGGGTTTTTATTGAATTTCATTAATATAGGAGTTCTGCTAGGATGGCTAGGCTTTATAGTCATTGGCACATCATTAACGACTTCAGAAAATGGGACATTAATCTTTATAACAACAATGTTAGTGACCTATTTTATAACAGATTTAATTAAAATTGCTGCAGCCAAAAGGTTACGTACTAAGCTAACCCCGAGAAGAATATATAAAACCAAGAAAATCGTAGCCTTGGCTATTTTAGGATTTGGTATTATTTTATTAACTCAAGGGTTGTTTCCAGATGTTTATGAAAAAAGTAAAGAACAAATTGAGAAAATAAATCCTGTAAAAGAATAAATATACTTAGTAAAATGAAATAAAAAACCTCAACAAGTGTTGAGGTTTTTTTTGAGGTGTCGAGCGGATTCGAACCGCTGTAGATGGTGTTGCAGACCACTGCCTAGCCACTCGGCCACGACACCTTAAATGCGTTGGCAAATATAAAAATAATTACTGTTTTACACTAGTTACTGTAGTTTTTTCGCCTTTCAGTCAGTGTAATTGTAACCATTTCTACGTCACCTCCTATTGGAGGATTTATTTTACTCACACTAACCTTAGCTTTGGAAACCATTTTATCCTCTAAAAAAATACGTTTTAATATACGTTTTGCTACTGTTTCTAGAAGTTTTGATGGTTTTGCCATTTCCTCTCTAACCACCTTATTTAAAAAAACATAGTCAACCGTATCAGACAAAGTATCAGATAAGGCAGAGGTATTTAAATTAGCCTTTATTTTTAAGTCTACGCGATAATCACTACCAATTTTTGTTTCTTCTTGCAAACAACCATGATTTGCAAACACACGGATGTTTTCGACTTTTATTATTCCCATAAGACAAAAATAAAACTTCTTTAATCTAATAAGTCGAACAATCTAAAAATTCTAATTTGTGAACAAATCAAAAATATTACTCAATGCGCTTGTTTTTGCCTTAAAAAACTCTGTGTAAGAGCATTTTTTACAAGTTACAGAGGTGAATTTTTTGTTCTGAACATCAAATATTTTAGATAGTGTACCACCTGTTGCTCTCATTTCACCAACTTCATAAGTGGTATTATCACATTTCGGACACATATATCCCATATCTTTTGTAGTTTATAGTTTGTTGTATAGGTGTAAAATAAAGCTGTTTTGTTACAATTTTATGTAATTTTACACTTTAATTTTTTGCAATGTCAGAAGAAATAAAAGCACTCAATTTTATTGAGCATATTATAGAAGAAGATTTAAGCAATGGTTTAAAAAAAGAAAACCTTCGTTTTCGATTTCCACCAGAGCCTAACGGTTATTTACACATTGGCCACACCAAAGCTATAGGTATAAGTTTTGGTCTTGGTGAGAAATATAATGCTCCAGTAAATTTAAGATTTGATGACACTAATCCAGCCAAAGAAGAGCAAGAGTATGTAGATGCAATAAAGCGCGATATAACTTGGTTGGGATACCAATGGGAAAATGAATTATACTCTTCGGATTATTTTCAAAAACTATACGATTGGGCAGTCCAAATGATAAAAGACGGCAAGGCTTATGTAGATTCGCAATCGTCTGAGGCTATCGCGGAGCAAAAAGGTACACCAACCCAAGAGGGTGTCAATTCGCCATATAGAAATAGAACTATTGAAGAAAACCTTGAATTATTTCAAGGAATGAAAAACGGTAAGTTTAAACAAGGAGAACACGTGCTTCGTGCAAAAATTGATATGGAAGACCCAAACATGTTGATGCGTGACCCAATTATGTACAGAATACTTTTTGCGCATCACCATAGAACAGGAAATGATTGGTGTATTTATCCTATGTACGATTGGACGCATGGAGAAAGCGATTATATAGAACAGATTTCACACTCTTTATGTTCTTTAGAATTTAAGCCTCACCGAAAACTTTACGATTGGTTTAAAGAACACGTATACGACTATGCAAAGGAAGAATTGCCAATGCTGCCAAAACAGAGAGAATTTGCGCGTCTTAATTTAAGCTATACCATTATGAGTAAGCGAAAGTTACTACGTCTAGTTGAAGAGGGTATTGTCTCGGGCTGGGATGATCCTAGAATGCCTACTATTTCCGGATTGCGCAGAAGAGGGTACACACCAAATTCAATACGCCAATTTATCGATAAGGTTGGTGTGGCAAAACGCGAAAATGTAATCGATGTGTCTCTTTTGGAGTTTTGTGTTCGTGAAGACCTAAATAAAACAGCAAATCGTGTTATGGCTGTTTTAGACCCTGTTAAGGTTGTAATTATGAATTATCCAGAAAATAAAGAAGAGTGGCTAAATGCCGAAAATAATCCAGAAGATGAAACGGCTGGCTCAAGAAAAGTGCCTTTTTCGAGAGATATTTATATAGAAAAAGAAGATTTTAAAGAAGAAGCTAGTAAAAAGTTTTTTAGACTACAGTTAGGAAGTGAAGTGCGTCTAAAGAACGCTTATATAATTAAGGCTAACACCGTAATTAAAGATGTTGATGGTAATATTACTGAAATACAGTGTACATACTCTACAGACACAAACAAAAAGGTAAAAGGAACTTTACATTGGGTTTCTGTTCCACACGCTATTACTGCAGAGGTAAGGGAATACGACCGATTGTTTATGGACGAAGCACCAGACTCTTATAAAGACAAGGATTTCATGGAATTTGTTAATCCAAATTCTCTTAGAATAAAAACAGCGTATTTAGAGCCGAGTTTAGCAGAGGCTAAAGTAGGGGAGCGGTTTCAATTTCAACGCTTAGGCTATTTTAATGTAGACGAAGATTCTAAGTCAGGAAACCTTGTGTTTAATAAAACAGTTGGGTTGCGTGACAGTTGGGCCAAACAAAAACCGAAACCACAGCAAAACAATCAAAATAAAGTTCAAAAAAACCAACAACAACGCCCAGCAATAAGTGTTATTCAGCAATTAGGAAAGAAATATACTAATCTACCTGAGGACAAACAACAAAAAGCTAAAGCTGAGATTCAAGCCTTAGCAAAAGATGTTACTTATGAAGAATTAGAGGCTTTATTTGGAACAGCTGTAAAAAAAGCAGGCACACGTATCGCTGTAATGATTGCATTAAAAGAACAGCTTAAAAACGGGTTAGAGCCCAACGAAAACATAGAGGGCTTTATTAAAAAAGCCCTAGAAGATAAAAACGAGATATTAGTCAAAGAAGCTCAAACAACTTAAATTTAAACTACCTTTTAAATAGTGAAAAAAACCTCTAAGTAGATTGCTTAGAGGTTTTTTTGTACATTTAAAACACTAACTAAAAATCATATCAATTATGGAAATGAATTACTTAGCAATTATTATTGCGGCTTTAGTGCCAATATTGCTCGGATTTTTTTGGTATAATCCCAAATTATTCGGAAACATTTGGATGCGAGAATCCGGAATGACAGAAGAGAAAATGAAAGGCGGAAATATGGGTGTTATCTTTATAGTATCACTTGTATTTTCTTTATTACTATCCTTTTTTCTTCAGTTCTCAGTTATTCACCAAACTGGTGCAGTACAAATGATTGGAGGTGACCCCTCTGTTGAAGGAATTCTGCCTTCTTTCCAAGCTTTTATGGATGATTACGGAACAGCTTTTAGAAGCTACAAACACGGTGCACTACACGGGTTTTTAGCAGGAATATTCATTGTGCTACCAATTATGGGTATTAACGGTTTATTTGAACGCCAATCATGGAAACACATTTTTATAAATGTTGGCTATTGGACCTTGGTTTTGACTATTATGGGAGCCATACTTTGTGGATGGGTTTAGGATATAACTAGTATTAAAAACAAAAAACCCCGAAGATTTCTTCGGGGTTTTTTGTTTTATAAAGAGAAATAATTAATCTTCTTTTTTCTTGTTTTGAGCGTTTTTCATCGCTTCACCAATTTGATTACTCGCCGTAAAACTTGCCACCATATCATTAAGCATATTGCTGCCTGCTTGAGGGGAGTTTGGTAATAAAATTAAATTACTATTGGTTTCTCCACCTATAGCTTGTAAAGTATCGTAGTGTTGGGTTACAACAATTAGAGCAGAAGCTTCTTGAGAATTAATACCCACCTTATTAAGAACTTCTACAGATTCTTCCAATCCTCTAGCTATTTCTCGCCTTTGGTCCGCAATACCTTGTCCTTGCAAACGCTTACTTTCTGCTTCGGCTTTTGCTTTTTCCACAATTAATATACGAGCAGCGTCACCTTCAAATTGTGCCGCAGTTTTTTCACGATCAGCCGCGTTTATGCGATTCATAGCAGCTTTTACTTGAGCATCTGGATCAATGTCAGTGACTAAGGTTTTTATAATATCATAACCGTACTCTGACATATATTCTTGTAATTCTCTTTTTACAGCTATAGCAATGTCGTCTTTTTTGACAAAAACATCATCGAGTTTCATTTTTGGCACTTCTGCACGGACCACGTCAAATACAAAAGAGGTAATTTGATCGTGAGGGTATTCTAGTTTATAAAAAGCATCATACACCTTACTTTTAATAACAACAAACTGTACAGAGACTTTAATTTTTACAAAAACATCATCAAGCGTCTTGGTTTCAATAAGAACATCTAATTGCTGGATTTTAAGACTCAAACGCCCCGCAATTCGATCTACTAAAGGAATTTTCATCTGTAAACCAGATTGACGAATACTGTGATACCTACCGAAGCGCTCAATTATAGTGGCGGTCTGTTGCTTTACAATAAAAAAGGCAGAAAGCAATGCTACTAGGCCAATAAAAATAAACGGATATGAATAAATAGACATAATTATAGTTTTAATGGTTAAAAAATAAGAGAAACTAAAGTTAAGTTATATTCTTGAAGACCGGACTTAATTTTATAATAAAACATGTCGACTAAAAGATTTTGATTAGGTTTGTTATATAAATAACTAAAATTTCCCCATGAAAACTTTTAAAAAGTATTACCTGTTAGTAGCATTTATAGGACTATTTGTTACAAATTCTACGTGTCAAAATTATAGAATTCAAAATTCAATAGGTGTTTACGGGGGGCTCACCCAATTTAATATAGATACTGATGATTTAACAACAGAAAGCGGTAGTGGCTGGTTGGTTGGTCTTGCGGCCACTGTAGATTTACCACACAGATGGTATAATGTAAGTTACAATATACAGCTTGCAGAAAATCAATTTGGAGTTGGTGCCTCCCCAATATCCGCAGGACAAACACAGTTTGTAGATTATAAAGTTTTTACAGCCCAAATAGCACTCATTGGACATTTAAAGATAATAGATAAGTACTTAACAATTGACGTTGGACCAATGTTACAGTACAATGGCGATCTAGATATTCAAGACGAAACCAAAGAAAGCTATATCATTGATGGTTACAACACAGCCACTCTTAACGATTTGCCAGAGGTGTCTAATTTTAACATTAACGCAGCCGTTGGAGCAACATTAGGGTTTGATTCTTTTAAAGTAAGAGCACAATACATATATGGTTTTTTAAACTCTTTTAAGAGTACCAATAATCAAAATTTAGCAGAATCTATTAACATAGAAGGCAACCAAAACATGCTTGTGTTTTCTGCAATGTTTCTGTTTTAAAAAGCGTTTATTAGATTGTTAATGCGCTTTATGGTTTCATTTTTGCCAATCATAAACATAATCTCAAAAACATCTGGACCTTGAAGTTCACCAACAAGAGCTAATCGTAAAGGCATCATGACTTTACCAAAACCAATTTCGTTATCTGTAATCCAGCCTTTTAGATTGGTTTGAAGGTTTTCAACCGTAAAATCGTTAGTTGCTGTTATAATCTCAATAACGCTTTGCATAATTTCTACAGTACCTTCTTTTATAGCCTTTTTAGACGCTTTTTCGTCATATATTATTGGTGCTGCGAAAAAGAAATGACTCAAGCCCCAAAACTCATTGACAAACGTAGCACGTTCTTTAATTAACCCAACAATCAAGGCAATATAATTGATATCTATTTCAGACAATTCAGTACGCTGAGCCTTAAAGGCTTCTGCCAGTTCTAAATCGAGTTGTTGTTGCATGTATTGATGATTAAACCACTTAGTTTTATCTGGGTCAAAACGCGCCCCAGCTTTATTTACTCTGGTTAAATCAAAATTATTGATCAGTTGCTCTAAGCTGAATAGTTCTTGTTCTGTCCCTGGGTTCCAACCTAGAAACGCCAAAAAATTAATAACAGCATCAGAAAAATAACCATCTTCTTTATAACCTCTCGAGACCTCCTTGTTTTTTGGGTCTGTCCAAGCTAAAGGAAAAACAGGAAAACCCAATTTATCCCCATCACGTTTGCTTAATTTTCCTTTTCCAGTTGGTTTAAGGATTAGGGGTAGGTGTGCAAACTCTGGAACTTCCCAGCCAAAGGCGTTGTACAGCAATTGATGTAAGGCCAAACTCGGCAACCACTCTTCGCCGCGAATAACGTGTGTAATCTCCATTAAATGGTCGTCAACAATATTAGCTAAATGATAAGTAGGCATGCCATCACTTTTAAACAAAATTTTATCATCTAAAGTGTTCGTGTCAATGGAGACATTACCACGAATAATATCTTTAAGATGAAGCGTTTCGTCTTTTGGCGATTTGAAGCGGATTACATAATTTTCTCCAGTATCAATTTTTGTTTGTGTTTCTTCTTCGCTTAAAACCAAAGAGTTTACCAATCGTTCTTTTTCTCGATTATGCCAATTGTAGATAAATGTTTTACCTTCTGCTTCATGATTTTTTCGTTCGGCATCAAGAGCTTCGGGTGTGTCAAATGCATAATAGGCTTTTCCTTCCGTAATTAATTGGTCGGCATATTGTTTGTATAAATGTTTACGTTCACTTTGTCTATAAGGGCCAAATTTCTCATTCTTTCCCGGGCCTTCATCAAAAGGAATACCGCACCAACCAAGAGCTTTTATTATATAAGCTTCGGCGCCTTTGATATAACGATTTTGGTCAGTGTCTTCAATACGAAGTACAAATGTCCCACCATGTTTTTTAGCAAACAAATAGTTGAAAAGCGCAGTTCTTACACCGCCAATATGTAAAGGACCTGTTGGACTTGGCGCAAAGCGCACACGAACGTTTTTAGACATAGTTTTAATATAAAACGCAAAGATAAAATTAAAGCTAAGAAGTTCGTAGCTTAAGGTTTGAAGTTTTCTATATTAATTCAAAACCATTTGTCGCGGCACCCTTTTATTCATTATTTTAAACCAAAGTGGCGGAAACATGGCCAACACCATAGATGTTGGATATCCAAATGGCATTTGTGGACTTTGGTCATGACAGTCTAAAACTTGGTATTTCTTTGAAGATTTAAAATGGTGGTCGCTATGACGTGTTAATTCGTAAAGCACTATTCTTCCTATGATGTGGTTGGAATTCCAAGAATGAATTTCTTGTACACGCTCATACCTACCGGATTTGGTTTTTAACCTCAAAAGCCCATAATGCTCAATATAATTAACCGTCTCAAGCAAAATAAAGCCAACGACACCTGTGCCTATTGCAAAAAGTAATCCTGAAAAATTAAAAAAGAAATACACGAAAAGTATATACAATACTTGAAGAATAATGTACCAAAACATGTCATTTTTAATTGAAAAAAAAGAACAGTTTTTGTTTAATAGCTTTTTTTGAATGCGCCACGCATTAATATATTGTCTTGTTGTTGAGGTTAGCCAAAACGAATACACAGACTGGTTATATCTTGCGGTAGCTGGGTCTTCTGGGGTGGCAGCATGTAAATGATGGCCGTAGTTATGCTCAATAAAAAAATGCATATAAAAAGACGGTAGAAGCAGGGCTTTTCCAATAAAGCGCTCTTTGGTAGTTTGTCTATGCCCGAGCTCGTGAGCCACATTAATTCCGTTGACACCTAAAACAATACCAACCGAAAAAACAAGACCAATAAACTCATAAGTTTCTAAAAACGTATACTTTACTGTAAATAAGCCATACCCAATAATTCCAAAAACTATAGGTAGATTAAGGTACAGTAACCAGTCAAAAATTTTCCGTTTTAATCTATTCTTAATCTCTTTTTCTGAAAAATTATAAGTATCAATAGGAAAGATTAACTCTAAAATAGGGAGGCAAACAAAGGCAAATATTGGCGTAAACCATACCCAGACCCCTTGGTTATAAATAGCAAAAACACAGGTGATTGGAATAAGAAAAGCGGCTAAATACTTAAGGTCATTCATTTGATACTAATTTCTAAATATTTGTGCAGTGTTAATTAACAGAAACTTATCAAATTTATGAAATCAAGAATTAAAATAAAATTGTAGATTGGTCTGTTATAGAAGTAAAAATGAGCAATTTTAACACAATACAAGCAAAATTAGAGCAATTTATTAAGAAATTCTATAAAAACGAATTGCTTAAAGGCGCTATTTTATTCTTTGCTTTAGGGCTGCTTTATTTTATGACAATACTTTTAATTGAGTATTTCTTTTGGTTGAACCCTAGTCTCCGAACAGTTTTATTTTGGCTTTTTGTGATTGTAGAAGCGGCGTTGTTCTTTAAGTTCATAGTTACACCACTTTCTATGCTATTTAATATTAGAAAAGGTATTGATTACGAAACCGCTTCAAAACTTATTGGCAATCATTTTCCAGAAGTAGATGATAAGTTATTAAATGTTCTTCAGCTTAATCAAAGCAAACAACAATCGGACTTATTGGTGGCAAGTATAGAACAGAAGTCCTTGGAGTTAAAACCCATACCGTTTCATACAGCTATCGATTTTAAGTCAAGTTTAAAATATTTAAAATATGCTGCGGTTCCAATACTGCTACTGCTGCTTTCAGCTATAACTGGAAAAATGAATTGGTTTAGTGATGGATATGAGCGCATAGTTAATTATCAGACGGCATATGAGCCACCGGCACCATTTCAGTTTTTTGTTTTAAACGAGAATCTGCAAGCTATAGAAAATAAAGACTTTACCTTAATTGTAAAAACGATAGGGTCTGTTATTCCAGAACAAGTACAAATCAAATTTAATAAGCAAACCTTTTTTTTAAAACAAAATGGTGTAGGTAATTTTCAATATGTCTTTAGCCAACCAAAAGAGAGAATAGACTTTATACTGTCTGCAAACAATGTTGTCTCAAAAACGTATGAGCTGTCGGTTTTAAACACACCAACCCTGGTGGGTTTTGATATGATTTTAGATTATCCTTCTTACACTCAAAAAAGAGATGAAATCTTAAGAAGTACCGGAAATGCAACTATACCAGAAGGAACAAAAGTGACATGGGATATTAACACAAAATCAACTTCAGAGGTTCTTATTTATAGCAATGACACATTAGGCTTTGTTCCTGATAATAAGGGTGCCTTTCAAGCCTCGAAGCGTTTATTTAAAAACTATAACTACAACATTAATACAAGTAACGAGAATTTAAAAAATTACGAAAGCTTAGCCTTTTCAATTAAAGTCATAAAAGATGCATATCCCGAGCTAAATATAAAGGTAGAAAAAGACTCTCTTGACCAGCAAAGCCTTTACTTTTATGGGCAAGCCAATGATGATTATGGATTAAAAAACCTTAATCTAGTATATTACCCTTCTGGGAATGAAAATGAAAAAGAGGTGCTGCCTGTCGCAATTTCTAAGTCAAATTTTTCAGAGTTCGTGAGTGCTTTTCCAGACCAATTAAATATTGAAGAAGGAGTTGCCTATGAACTTTATTTCGAAGTTTTTGATAATGACGCCATTCACAATTTTAAAAGCGTAAAGAGTTCTGTTTTTAACTATAGAAAAAGAACTAAGGAGGAGGAAGAATCTAAACAGTTAAAGGAACAGAACGAAACCATAAAAAGCATCAGTAAAACTTTTGAAAAGCTAAAAGAACAAGACAAGAAACTCGAAGAGTTATCCAAAACACAGAAAGAAAAGGAAGCCCTCAATTTTAATGACAAACAGAAGTTTGAAAATTTCTTAAAACGCCAAAAGCAGCAAGAGCAATTAATGAAAAACTTTAATAAAAAGCTACAAGAAAATTTAGACGAGTTTCAAAAAGATAAGGAAGAGAGTGAGAAAGACGCGTTTAAAGAAGATTTGAAGGAACGGCTAAAAGAAAACGAAGAACAGCTTAAAAAAGACGAAAAACTTCTTGAAGAGTTGGAGAAAATGACAGAGAAGATTAACAAGGAAGAATTTAGTCAAAAGCTTGAAGAATTAGCAAAACAAAACAAAAACAAAAAACGAAGTATGCAACAACTCTTGGAGTTGACAAAGCGTTTTTATGTTACTAAAAAACAGGAGAAGATTCAGAAACAATTAGAAGAGTTGTCAAAAAAGCAAGAAGCGCTTTCTGAAAAAGAAAATCAAGAAAACAACAAGGAGTCTCAAGAAAAATTTAATGATGAGTTTAAAAAGATTCAAAAAGATATAGATGAATTAATAAGTGAAAACCGAAAACTTAGACAGCCTCAAAATATAGAGCGGGATAAACTTACGGAAGAAAGCATAAAGGAAGATCAAGAAAAGGCAAAACAAAGTCTTGAAAAACAAGAACAAAACACGCAAGAGTCCAAGGCTCAAGAAGCGAATGAGCAGCAACAAAAGGCCAAGCAACAACAAAAGAAAGCAGCCAAAAAAATGAAGCAACTTGCTGAGATGATGAAACAATCAATGCCCTCTGGTGGCGGAGGTGGTGATAGTATGGAAGAAGACATTGAAATGCTTCGTCAGATTTTAGACAATTTAGTCTTGTTTTCTTTTGACCAAGAAGATTTGATGAACCGATTTAATGCTATAGACGTAAACCATAATCAGTACGGCAAACTTATTGTAAAGCAAAGTACGCTTAAGGAGCATTTTGAACACGTAGACGACAGTCTTTTTGCATTATCTCTTAGAAATCCAAAAATCTCACAGAAGATTAATTCTCAAATAACAGACGTGTATTTCAATATAGACAAGAGTCTTGGTCAGCTTACCGAAAATAGGATTTATCAAGGCGTTTCTTCTCAACAATACACCGTAACAGCAGCTAACACATTGTCAGATATGCTGAGTAATATTTTAGACAATATGGAGATGTCAATGAATATGCAGCCAGGACAAGGGGGAGAAGGAGAGATGCAGCTTCCAGATATTATTATGAGCCAAAAAGAGCTTAATAAAAAAATGGAGGATGCTATGAAAAAATTAGGAGAAGAAGGTCAAGAAAAGCAAGGTGAAAAATCAGGTGAAGAAGAGGGTAAAGAAGGAGAAAAAGGCAAGAAAGGTGAAAAAGGCGAGGAGGGTGAAAGCGGCAAATCCAAAGGAGAAAGTGGAGAAGGAAATCAAGGAAATGGATCACAGGGCAATAATGGAAAAGAAGGAAAGGGAAACTTAGAGGAAGAAGGAAAAAATGGATATGGGGAAGGTGGAAGCGAGGAGCTTAATGGCGAGCTATATAAAATTTACCAACAACAACAGATGTTGCGCCAAGCGCTTCAAGATAGAATAGGTAAAGAAGGTAGCAAAGGTAATGCAGGTGATTTAATTAAGCAGATGGAGGAGGTAGAACTGGATTTAATTAACAAGGGTTTTACCAATCAAACCCTCCAGAAAATGATGGATTTGCAACATCAATTGCTGAAGTTAGAGAATGCAACTTTTACTCAAGGTGAAGACCAAAAACGTGAGTCAAAGACAAATCTAAAAGAATACAATTTCAATCCAAAAAGCCAAATTCCAACAGCAAAAGAATATTTTAATACAATAGAGATTTTAAATAGACAAGCTTTACCTTTGCGACTGCAATTCAAAAAGAAATTGCAAGACTATTTTAAGAATACAAATGATTAGTTTTAATTACGAAATTAATTTCCAAATTCAGGACGAGACAAAAAAACGCAGATGGATATCTAGTTTAATCGAAGAAGAAAATTGTCGTGAAGGAGAAATCAATTATATCTTTTGCTCAGATGAGTATTTACACAAAATAAACGTCGATTTTCTTAGTCACGACACGCTTACTGACATTATTAGTTTTGATTACTCTGTAGGAAAAAAACTACATGGAGATATTTACATTTCTATAGATCGTGTTAGAGATAACGCATCAGATTTTAAAGTATGCTTCGAGAATGAACTTTTGAGAGTTATGGCGCATGGTGTATTACACTATTGCGGGTATAAAGACAAGACAGATAAAGACCAAGAACTTATGAGGTCAAAAGAAGATTACTACTTGTCCAAACACCTTTAATATCCACATTTTCAGTGTATATTTGCACACCAAAAAAATGATGCATGTAAATGTTTCACGTGGAACAATAAGATAAAGAGGTTATGTTTAACGATACTTATGATGTTATAGTAGTTGGTGCTGGGCACGCGGGTAGTGAAGCTGCTGCTGCTGCTGCTAATATGGGAAGCAAAACATTACTCATTACCATGAATTTGCAAAATATTGCGCAAATGTCATGTAATCCTGCTATGGGCGGAATTGCTAAAGGACAAATTGTTCGAGAGATTGATGCGCTTGGAGGATATAGTGGTATTGTGTCAGATACATCTGCTATTCAGTTTAAAATGCTAAATAAATCTAAAGGCCCCGCTATGTGGAGTCCACGCGTACAAAGTGACCGTATGCGTTTCGCAGAAGATTGGCGATTGCTTTTAGAGAATACTCCTAATCTCGATTTTTACCAAGAAATGGTATCTGGACTACTTGTTGAGAAAGGCAAAGTTACAGGTGTGAAAACATCTTTAGGTATTAAAGTAAAAGCAAAAACGGTGGTGTTAACAAACGGAACATTCTTAAATGGACTGATACACATCGGAGAAAAAAACTTTGGTGGCGGAAGAGCAGGAGAAAGGGCTGCAACAGGTATTACAGAACAACTTGTAGATTTAGGTTTTGATTCAGGTAGAATGAAAACAGGAACGCCACCGCGAGTAGATGGGCGCTCTCTAGATTACTCAAAAATGATTGAACAACCTGGCGACGACAATCCTGATAAGTTTTCTTATTTAGATATCACCAAACCACTGCAAGAACAACGTTCTTGTCATATGACACACACAAGTGAAGAGGTTCATGATTTACTCCGTGAAGGATTTGATAGGTCTCCAATGTTTAATGGTCGTATTAAAAGTGTCGGGCCTAGGTATTGTCCTTCAATTGAAGACAAGATAAATCGATTTGCAGACAAAAACAGACATCAATTATTTGTGGAGCCAGAAGGCTGGAATACAGTAGAGGTCTATGTAAACGGATTCTCAACATCTTTACCAGAAGACGTTCAATTTAAAGCGCTCCGTTCTGTTGTTGGTTTTGAGAATGTAAAATTCTTTAGACCAGGATATGCAATTGAATATGATTATTTTCCTCCAACACAGTTAAAACACACCTTAGAAACTAAGCTGGTTCAAGGGTTGTTCTTTGCTGGTCAAATTAATGGAACCACAGGTTATGAAGAGGCGGCTTCACAAGGATTAATGGCCGGTATAAATGCAAGCTTACAAGTTCAAGAAAAGGATTCTTTTACATTGCGAAGAGACGAAGCTTATATAGGTGTTTTAATAGACGACTTAATTACTAAAGGCACAGAAGAACCTTATCGTATGTTTACGTCAAGAGCAGAGTATAGAACTTTATTAAGACAAGACAACGCAGATTTTAGATTAACACCTAAGGGGTATAAATTAGGTCTAGCTTCAGAAAAACGTCTAAGACGCATGGAAGACAAGCGGTCAAAATCTGATACTTTTGTTCAATTCTTTAAAAACACCAGCGTTACTCCAAAAGAGATTAATCCTGTTTTAGAAGCTAAAGATTCCGCCCTAGTAAAACAGCAAGATAAAATGTTTAAATTATTTGCTAGACCAAATATTACTATCGAAGACATGCGTAAAATCAACTCGGTTAACACCCATATTTTAGATAATGGTTTAGACGCTGAAGTCTTAGAGCAGACAGAAATACAGGTTAAATATGCGGGTTATATTGAGAAAGAAAAAAATAATGCCGACAAGCTTCAAAGATTAGAAAATCTTAAAATACCTGCTAATTTCGATTATTCTAAACTACAATCAATGAGCTTGGAAGCTAGAGGTAAATTAAATAAAATTCAGCCTGTAACTGTATCCCAGGCATCAAGAATTAGCGGTGTGTCTCCAGCAGATATTTCTGTATTGTTAGTTTATTTAGGGAGGTAAAGGGCAATTTGTTTCACGTGGAACAAATCAATAGCCCTAAAATTAAAACCCTAAATATTATTTTAGAAGCGTTTATTAATGAAAAACAAAAACATTTTTTTGTCGGTTAAAGACCATTCTGTTTCTGGTGAATATTTTGATTTATCATATAATAAATACCGAGACATTTTAGAAACAATACCACAGCCAAAACCAGAAAGCTTAGAGCGTTATTATAAGAGTGAGGACTACATTTCTCATACCGATTCTAAAAGAAATTTATTAGAGTATGCATACCATCTCGTTCGAAAAGTAGCACTTAAAAGAAAACTTCATTTAATCAATTCATTTGAGCTTAGTGGTTCAAGTTTATTAGATGTTGGTTGTGGAACAGGAGATTTTTTAAAAAGAGCAAAAGACAATAACTGGAATATTTCTGGTATTGAGCCAAATCCTGATGCGCGGAAAATTGCCAACGAAAAAACAAAAGATTCGGTTTTTGAAATTGAACAACTTAAGTGTTTCAAAACGGAGCGCTTTGATGTGATTACATTATGGCATGTTTTAGAACATCTTCCCGACCTTGAAGAACATATCAAAGCATTTAGTCATTTGCTAAAACCAAATGGTAGATTAATAATTGCAGTGCCTAATTACAACGCTTATGATGCTAAATTTTATAATGTATTTTGGGCTGCATACGATGTGCCAAGACACCTTTGGCATTTTTCTCAAACGGGAATAAAAAGAATTTTTAAAGCATTTAGTTTTCAATTAGAAAAAACACTACCAATGAAATTTGACGCTTACTATGTGAGCTTACTTTCAGAAAAAAACAAAAAAGGTTTTATGAACCCACTTGCTGCTTTTTGGGTTGGATTTAAATCTAATGTTAAAGCAAAACGCTCCGGAGAGTATTCGTCACTGATTTATATCTTTAAGAAAGGTTAAAACTCAAAATAAGCCCTTTTAAGAAGCTTTCTTATTATCTTAATACATTTCACTACATGTATTGGAATTTTTTGATTTAAACACAACAAAAAAGAGACACTTGTAATAGATAAAAACAATGCACTATATTAATTTGATAAGAAATATTAATAGTTAAAAAATCATAGTTGAATACTGTTCAACTTTTATACATTTGCCAAAATTTAATTTCAATTTAATTATGAAAAATATATTTAGAGTTTTAGCCATTGCTGTTTTATTTTCTTCTTGTCAAGAAACACAAAAAATTGGTTTTATTGATAACAGTGAAGTTATTAATAAATATGAGATGAAAATGGATATCGAAGAACGTTATAAATTACGCAATGATGCTTTTACAAAACGTATGGATAGTATCAATAGAGAATTTCAAGTTGAAGTAAAAGCCTTTCAATTAGCATCTAATAAAATGTCTCAAAAAAGTGCTCAAGAGAAATACAACGAGCTTGGACAAAGAAACCAACAATTAACGCAGCAATTTCAGCAAGACCAACAAGTCCTTCAACAAGGGTTTAGCACAGAAATAGATTCTGTTGTAAAAAAGGTAAAGTCGTTTGTAGAAGATTACGGTAAGAAAAATGGATATACTTTTATTTTGGGTAAAAATGAAGCCGGGAGTGTTATGTATGGACAAGAGTCTGATGATATTACAAAAATTATTATTGAGGCATTAAACACAGCGTATAATTCTGAAGAAGAAACTACCGAAGAAAAGTAAGAATAAGTAACATAAATAATTAAAAGTCAGGCGTTTGCTTGACTTTTTTTATGCAACAATCGTGTTAATTTAATTGACAAATCTGTTAGAACTATTTTTGAATTCCCATTACGTTCTATATGATAAATAGCGTCTTGCAACTCTTTTGTAATTTCCATGATGTTGTTGTCATGCACAAAAGGCGCAAATTTTTCGAGTTTAAAACTATCGGATTTCGGTTCCAAGTACACTAATTTTTTAGCCTTGTAGTTTAAAAGCATGGCTTGTCTAAAGTAATTGATACAGAAATGTAAAAACTGCTTTTGTGTTTCTCGACCTGTTTTTGCAATTTCTTCAGACCAAGCAATTAAATCTCTAATAGCAGACTTATTTCCTTTGGCCTTAAATGCAGAACGCACCCAAACGACAAACCATTTTTCAAACTGAATATCTTCACTATCTTGGTAGACAAGATCACAAGCTTTATTAAAATTTCCATTAGATTGCTGTGCAATCTTGTTAGCTACACTTTGGTCAATACTGTATTTGTCAACTAGGGCATTAGCTATTACAACTTCAGACAATCGAGGGAAATGCAACACTTGACAACGCGAACGAATCGTACCTATAATTTGCTCTTCGTCTTCGGCAATTAATATAAAAACGGTTTTTTCTGGTGGTTCTTCTATGAGTTTTAGTAGCTTGTTAGCAGCTGAGGTATTCATTTTTTCAGCCATCCAAATAAGCATCACTTTATAACCACCTTCATAGGACTTCAGGCTCAACGATTTTACAATATCATGAGCTTCATCTACACCAATCTGACCTTGTTTATTATCCACACCAAGTATTTTGTACCAGTCAAATAAATTACCATAGGGCTGCTGTGCTATCAATTGACGCCATTCTTCTAAAAAATAACTCGATACGGGGTGTCGTTTTATTTTATCATTTGTGGTTACAGGAAAGGCAAAATGTAAATCAGGATGAGAGAGATTATTAAATTTAAGGTTGCAAGCTTCTTTACCACCTTTGTTTTCAGAGTCAGTATTAGAACACAAAACATATTGCGCATAAGCAATGGCCATAGGCAATGTGCCAGAACCTTCGGGCCCAACAAAGAGCTGTGCGTGCGGAATGCGACCCGCATCTGCACTTTTTGTTAAGTGTGCTTTTATATGGTTTTGTCCTAAAATCTCCGAAAATAACATGTAAGCAAATCTATGCAATATTTTAGCTTTTAGAAACTTTAGCTTTTAGAGATTATCGTTTTGTGAATATTTTAAAAAAATACCATACCATAGCATTTGCCAAACCCTCAGTATCGGCTTATATTTGTTAGATAAATTATGATTATGAAAACTTTAAACGACTTTAATTTTGAGGGTAAAAGAGCTTTAATCCGTGTAGATTTTAATGTGCCTTTAGATGAAAACTATAATGTTACTGATGCAACCAGAATTCAATCGGCTAAACCTACAATAATAAAAATATTAGAGGATGGCGGTAGCTGTGTATTAATGTCTCATTTAGGGCGTCCAAAAGGCGTTCAAGATGAGTTTTCTTTACGACACATAGCAGCGAAAGTTGAAGATATAATTGGAGTTGAAGTAAAAGTTGCCAGTGATTGTATAGGCAAGGACGTGGAGGAAATGGCTAATAATCTAGAGCCAGGAGAAATTTTATTACTGGAGAATTTACG
>ENA-OUOG01000610-OUOG01000610.1-marine-metagenome-genome-assembly--contig:-NODE-610-length-46279-cov-10.541492_pt1 | contig 46279 bp, 40 predicted proteins | sample MGYA00248635_ERZ508505 | MGnify/ENA primary metagenome ERZ508505 (study PRJEB26176, sample SAMN06267871) | marine metagenome | isolation source: Saanich Inlet, British Columbia, Canada | place: Pacific...
GCGCTTAGCTCAGTTGGTTCAGAGCACCTCGTTTACACCGAGGGGGTCGGGGGTTCGAATCCCTCAGCGCCCACCAAATTAACCTCAACATATTGTTGGGGTTTTTTATTTTAAAATACGAAGAAATAATCTCTACCTAAAACTTTTTCATTTCCTGTAGTAGAAAACCTAATTTTTAATCAATGGATTCACTTCGATTTTTAGATATAACCATTTATTAATTCTTCATATTTTTTTGGTCAAATCACCTATTTTAAGAATGCTGTTTTAGTGTCATTCAAATTTTAGATTATACATTGTTCCGAACTTTGGAGGTATACCTTTTTCAAACTCAAAAAACATATATCCATATTTAGTCTTTTTTATGGGCAAGAAATCGTCTGAAATAATATCATTTACAGATTTGTTGTTTGAATCTAAAATATTATGAGGGTGTCTAAATTCGTTATTTCCTTGATTTATTAAAACAGAATTTTGCATAGTTCTAACAGAACTTGCACTTCCCTGATAATCATCCACTCCATAAAAGAAAATATCATCAAGATCGTCTCCATTTAAATTATTACTTAGAGTCATTCTTGGTTCTTCCATCTCCTTTACTTGTGAGTTTTTCAACCGAGTAAAACTTCGTTTAATAATTGACAAAACTCGAATTTTTTTTTTTTGGAGTTAATTTGTTAGATAACAACTACTTACAGGCAAATATTTTTCTTAATGATTTGTTAACATTTCTTATTTTTTTAATTAGATTGCAAAATAATTAATTATAAATATTACACATGAAAAAACTAATGTTTCTATCCTTATCGTTTGTCTTCATGGCATTTAGCGGTTTGGCTCAAAAAACAGTTAACGGTAGTGTTGTAGATCTTAATAATCTACCATTACCGGGTGCAACTGTTATTGAAAAAGGCACTAATAACGGTGTCTCAACAGATTTTGACGGTAACTTTTCTATAGAAGTTGCAGAGGGTAGCTCTCTGGAAATTTCATATATTGGTTACACAAAGATCACCTTGGTCGTCGGTGCTGAAGACACCTACAATGTTACTCTTGAGGAGTCAAATACACTGGAGGAAATAATTGTAACAGGTCAAGGTTCTGGTATTCAGAAAAGAAAACTATCTACCACTGTAGACGTGCTCAATTCAAAAGATATTGACAGACTACCAGCCAATCAGATCGATCAATTATTGCAATCTACAACGCCTAGTGCACAGATTCGTTTAAGTTCAGGTCAGCCTGGAACGGCTTCAATTATTAGAACACGTGGTGCATTATCTGCAGCCACATCTGGTACACCTGTTGTAATTGTTGACGGTATTCGTGTGGATAACCTTAATTCAAACGCGAGTTTGGGATTAGATACAGGAGGAGCCAATACTTCAGCTCTTGCTGATATTCCAATTGAATCAATTGAACGTATTGAGTATATCAAAGGGGGTGCGGCAACAACCTTATACGGTGCAGATGCAGCCAATGGTGTTATTCAGATTATTACTAAGAAAGGTAAAGCAGGAAGAAGTAATGTTTTTGTTGAAACTCGCATTGGAGCAATTAGTGGAACAGACGACTACTTAAAGTATGACCGTACTTCAGAGGCAATTTTTGAGCCAGGTTTACTTAATGAGTACCGTGTTGGAATGAATGGAGGAACAGAAGTTTCTACGTATAATTTTTCAGCTTCCTTGTATAAAGATGATTCTTTTAACGATATTAATGAACAGATCAAGCGTTCTTTATCATTCGGTTACACACGTAACGTTTCTGAAAAACTCAAGTATCAAGCGTCAATGTCTTTTGTTAACTTTGATTCAAACCTTGACTTCAATGCTAACACTAGTTTTTCTCGTTTCTCAGGTTTTGAGGGAGGAGGTCGTGGAGATCTAGACACAATGGATGATGCTACTTGGGCAACTGAATTAGAACGATCTCAAAACATTGCTAAAACGGTTGACATCCGTTCACGTGTAAATAGATTTACAGCCTCGAACAAGTTCACTTATGACGTTGCTGAAAATTTACAAGCGAACCTTACTGCAGGTGTAGATTTCCGTTCAAGCGTTCAGGAAGCAAATGATACTAATGAGATGCAGATTTACCAAGGGTCTATTCCTGCAGGAACTGCTAACCGTGCTACATTAAATCGTTCGATCAGAAACAATTTTACGCTAACTACAGATCTCAACTTAACCCATCGTGCATCAATTAGTGATTTCGAATTTGTAACCATCGTGGGTGCTCAGTTTTTTAGAACAGCTGATAGACAAAACTTACTTTCGGGTTCTGGTGGTGTTGATGGATCAACTTCTGTTAATACTTTCCCAACTAAAACCGCTTCAGATTATGTTTTAGAGAATGCAAACTACGGTTTATATTTACTTGAAAATGTTGGTATATATGATGTTGCATTTCTTGAGTTTGGTGGACGTTTAGACTATAACACTGCTTCGGGTGAAAATACATCAGCAATTTTCTTACCAAAGATAGGTTTGACATATAATGTTTCAGATCACGACTTTTATTCAAATTCTAGTATAAGTAAAATTATCAATTCTGTAAAACTGCGTGCTAACTATGGAGAAGCAACAAACTTCGCACGACCCTTTTCCCAGGATCGTACTTTTGCATTGGAGTCTTTCTTAGGTCAACCAGCTTTCCGTTTTAATAATCCTGGAAACCCTGATTTAAAATCTGAAATTGTTCAAACTTCTGAAATAGGGTTAGAACTTGGTTTCTTAGATAACCGTATCAACTTTTCTGGTACATACTATCAAGGTTTAACCAAAGATGCTTTATTCACTCCTTCTCAACCACCTTCTTCTGGATTATTGGCTCAAATCCAAAATATTGGAGAAATTGAAAATAGTGGATTTGAATTTGCATTAAATGCTGCTGTAATTAAAAGTGAAAAGCATAACCTTAACTTTTCAGTGTCCTATAATACAAATGACAATGTTGTTACTAGTATGGGTGGTGCAGCTCCCTTCAATGTTGGAGGTTTTGGTGTAATTGGTTCTTGGGTTGAAGAAGGACAAAGCTTAGGGTATCTTCGCGGTACTGAGACAATTTCAAATGGTGATGGTACATATACACAAACACCTAATTCAGCTCTTGGAAAAACATTTGCACCTGTTTTTGGGTCAATGTCCTTAAACTATTCTTGGGATAAGCTTAACTTCTTTGTGTCAGGAGATTACCAGTTAGAGGGTCAAATTGTTGATTTGAGCTTTTTATTACGTCACCTTCGTGGTGTAGATAATACAGGTATTCCTGATGATTTAGTTGGAACAACTTCTCCTTTTAATTACGTAAACTTTTTTACGTTTGATAGTGATTTTCTCAAAATCAGAAATATTGGTGTAACCTATGATGTAGGTGAATTTGCTGGCGTATTCAGTAATATAAAAGTTGGTTTTACAGCTACCAACCCTTTCAACTGGACAAAAGGACTTTGGGATCCAGAAACAACTGGTTCTGGAATTGGTTCGCAGAACGGTTTTGCTAGTGGAGGTTTCTACTACGGAACAGAATCAGCGCCAAGAACATTCATCACTTCAGTACGATTTGAATTTTAAAAAACATACACATGAAAAAAAATATAATAACCTATGTAGTAGCTTTATTTATTGCTACTGGATGTAATGAGTTTTCTGATGTGGTTGACTTCACAGATGTTGTTAACCCTAATTTATCAGAAAGTTCGGTAGTTGGACTACCTAACTCTTCTGCCCTTTGGAAGTCAGGAATCGAACGTGAAATTTCACGTACACTTAATGAGATTTTAATTTTAGCTGAATTAGGTTCTGATAATTATGTAAATATCCAAACATTTTATAGCCAATTCATGGATAATTTGGATATCAGAATTACTGATCCAGATATACGTGATACCCAAAATGAAATTGCTCGTGTAATGCGAATGGCTGAATATGGGATAGAAACAGTTGGACCAAATGATCCAGATTATACGGATGCTACAGCGGCTGAGTTCAATTTTTATCTTGGATATGCGCGCATGCTTTCTGCAATGTACTTTTCTATGTTGCCACAAGAAACCCTTGGAGTACCTGTTTCATCTAACGATAATTATGCATCAGCGATTATTTCTTTCGATGCTGCCATCGCATTAAATTCAATGCCAGAATATCATTTGGCTAAAGCCCGCGCAAACTATTATCTTGGAAACAAATCTGAGGCTGTTACTGCTGCTACAGACGCAATTGCTGCCGATGCTGATTTCTTGAGATCAGCCCTGTTTGACCAGTTAGAAGGTCCATCAAATACGTTAGAAAGTGCCTTGTATGAAAGAGGTACATTTGATGACTTTCAACCGCTTCCTTCTTTAGATTTTTTAGATCCTAAATATTCTTTTGTAGACGCGAATACTGATCCTTCTGTTCATTATTTAAAAGTAGAAGAAGCTCATTTAATTCTTGCTGAAGCTCACCTAGCAGATGGTAACCTTTCTGCCGCCAAGCAAAGTCTTACTGATCTTTTAGCAGTTGTCGCAGATAGGGCAATCAGATTAGTTGATGATAGTGGAGAAACAAGAGGAAACCAGTCGAACGCTGTGCTTGACACATCTCGTCCTAGCAGTTCTGCTGTTTCAGTTAATGGACGTGTAGGATTAATTCTTGACCGTGATGCTGGAAAAGTTAGTATCCCTGCTGTTTCGGGTACTTCACTTACTGCCACTGATATTGCTGCAATGACTGCAGACGATGCTGGATTGGCGTTAATTTATCGTACGCGTCAGGAGATATTCATCGCAGAAGGTATTCGCTTTGTTGATATGGGTATTAAGCTTGTTATCAATGAAAATGAGATATTACAGAATGAAAATGTGAGCGAAGGAGATGCGGGTACAGTTGATGCTCATCCAGCATTTTTTGAAAGTGTGAAAGATGATTTAGATGCAATTACATTTGATTCAGCGAACAATTCTGCAACAACAACTGTTGATGTTACGGCACTTTTGGTTCAAAATAAATCCTCTAATTTGGTTGTTCCTTTCCAATAAGGTACTAAACCTAATTTATTAGTTGTTCGCCATATATTGGCTAACTTTCAAAAACCACCTCTTTGGAGGTGGTTTTTTTGTTTAAAAAAGCACGAGTAAATACCCTTCATTTTTAGTTCGTCATTAAAATTCTACTTTGCGATAATGTAAGTTATAATTGACCACAATAGCCTTCTCTTGTCTTTTAATACATTCTTTTTAAAAGGAAGGATAATTATTTGTATTTGGATAGGCTGGCTTAGTCAGCCTTATTTAAGGAGTTAGTTCGCTTTACTTCTGTTACGTTAAAAGATATATCTTTCGTGTCTTTACATTCTATCTTAGTCTGATTCTATTTCCCAAGAATGATTACACTTTTCACACTTGATAGTAGTTCCTGCAAGTTCTGATATGAATCCCTCACCGAAAATATAACACCATACATATACCAAAAGGCTTTTTGGTAATGAGATTTTTTTCTTTGGCTATATTCATTAAACGGATTGCACCAAAATTGAGCACAGCAACGATTAATATTATACTAATTAAAATAAGGAGACCTGTTTCCATCGCGCTAAATTTTTATTAAAATAAAAGTATAAAAAAAGGCGCTTTAAGCGCCTTTTGAGAAATATGAGTATGTTTATAATGCGCTTATAAGGGAAGAAATTTTTTCTTTTTCTTCGTCTGCAAGTGCACCATCAACCAGAATACGACCGCTGTATTCATCTGTAATTATTTTCTGACGGGAAGCAATTTCCATTTGTACTTGTGGAGGAATGGTGAAAAATGATCCACCAGAAGCCCCTCTTTCAACAGCAACTACGGCTAATCCATTTTTGACACTACCGCGAATTCTTTGGTAGGCTTTGATTAAACGTTCTTCAATTTTTGCTGCGTATTTTTCAGACTGCTCTAGCAAGAGATTTTCTTCCTTTTGCGTTTCGTTCATGATCTCATCCAATTCGCTTTTCTTGGCGTCAAGGTGTTTTTGCTTGTCTTCCATTTGACCACTAAGGGTTGTGATGGTTTCATTTTTGAGTTCCGTTTTCGCTTTGATCTCTCTGATTTTTTTTTCAGCTAGTTCAATTTCTAATTTCTGGAATTCTTCTTCTTTTACAATTGAGTTGTATTCACGATTGTTTCGAACATTGTTAAGTTTGTCGGCATATTTGACGATCAACTCTTTTGCTTGTTCGATGTTGTTTTTATGATCTTTTATAGCAACATCAAATTCAGCAAGATCGCTTTTAAGTTTTTCCATTTTGACATTCATTCCCTGAATTTCATGGTCAAGATCTTCTACCTCTAAGGGTAGTTCTCCTCGTACATTTCTAATTTCATCAATTCTTGAATCGATTATTTGTAAGTCATAAAGCGCTCGTAGCTTTTCTTCGACTGAAATTTCTTTTTTCTTTGCCATAATTAGAAATACTTTACTGGATTGGTGTTAACTTCGGATAAAGTGAATGCAAAATTAAGGATTTTTTTTGTAAGAAAGTCCTGGATTATTTTTTTTGTGAAATGCTCAGTTTCATAATGACCAGCATCCACCAAAAGAAGACCATTTTCTGGGACATAAAAATCATGGTATTTAAGGTCTGCGGTTACCAGAGCGTCGGCCCCTTGTGCAATGGCAGCGTTAATGCAAAAGCTACCAGAGCCACCTAAAACAGCAACTTTTTTAATCATGGTTTTCTTGCTATCACTGTGTCGGAGGGAAGAAATGTGTAGTGATTCTTTGATATGCGTCATAAAGTCTTCCCGTTGCATTGGTTGTGCTAATTCTCCAATGCTGCCTAACCCAATATCAGGATTCAAGTTCTCTACAGCAATTAATTCATAGGCAACAGATTCGTAGGGGTGATTTTCTTGCAGTGCGTTGAGGACGTTGTTTTTACAATGCTTAGGTACAATCACTTGAATTTTGACCTCAGGTACTTTGGTCAATGTGTGTTGTTTTCCTAGTTGCGGGTTTGAATGATCATCTCCTAAAAATTGTCCTTCACCCAATGAACTAAAGCTACACTGACTGTAATTCCCAATTGCCCCAGCACCAGCTGCATGCAAGGCTTCCAAAACGATTTCTTTCTGGGCGGTGGGAACATAAGTAGTGAGTTGGTATAGAGTGTTTTTTTGGGGAATTAAAATGCGTTGATTTAGTAGACCGATAGTTTTGCCTAAAGTAAAACTAATTCCCTCCTTGTGATTGTCTAAAGCGGTATGCAGTGCATAAATAGCTATTTTATTCTCGATTGCCTTAATGACTGTTTTCTCTACATAATTTTTCCCGGTCAAAGACTTTAATCCCTTGAAAATGATGGGATGAAAACAAATAATCAGTTGACATTTTTTTTGCAGGGCTTCTTCAACAACAGCCTCAGAAACATCATGCGCAATGAGTACATTTTCACAATCATTATCTTTATTTCCCACCAATAATCCAACATTGTCAAAATCTTCAGCATAGGCAAGTGGAGCCCATTGTTCTAGGATTTGGGTAATTGTGCTTATTTTCATTTATCTAGGATTTATAGAAGACAATTTAATCTTCGAATACTTATCTTTACGAAGGTAATGATATAATTTTTTATGGGTTTTCTGCGATATTTACTCTTTCCTTTTTCTGTACTGTATATGGTTGTAATGAGCCTGCGTAATTTCCTGTTTTCTGCGGGGGTTTTTAAAAGCACGACTTATGCAGTGCCATCGCTTGGCATTGGAAATTTATCTACAGGTGGAACAGGGAAATCGGTAGCCATTAATTATTTCATCTCTCTCTTTAAAGAGGATTATCCCATCACAGTTTTGAGTAGGGGGTATGGAAGAATTAGCAAAGGATTCCAACTAGGAGATGAAGACTCAACAGCCAAAACAGTGGGCGATGAACCCCTGATGTTTCTGCAGCAACATCCAGGAATTCGTGTAGGAGTGTGTAATAATAGAAGGCAAGGAATGAATGCTTTAATCGGCCATGAATCAAATAGAGGCAATGGTGTTTTTTTATGGGATGATTGCTTTCAACACCGTTGGGTGAAGCCTTCCTATATGGTTTTATTGACCACCTTTTCTTCGCCCTATTTTAAAGATTATGTCCTACCTGTGGGAAATCTGAGGGAATTGTCAGAGGGTGCAGATCGCGCCGATATTATTATTGTGACTAAGTGTCCCCAAAATTTATCGTTGGAACAGCAGACGAAGATTCGAGAACGATTACAACCCAAAAATCATCAGCATTTATTTTTCTCTTCGATTCGATATGCTGATACAGTTTATGGAAAAAGCAGGCAATTGCCCCTTAGTGTGTTGAGTAAGATTCCTTTTTTGCTGGTCACTAGTATAGCAGATGCGTCAGAATTGGTTTTTTATTTAAAAGGTAAATTCGAAGCTTTTGAGCATATGCCCTTTAAAGATCATCATTTATTTACCGATGCTGACATTGATCAAATTCTCGCACAAAGTAACGGGAGAATGATATTGACAACCCACAAAGATTTTACTCGTCTCTCACCGCTATTAGAGGAAGATATTTTGTTCTATCTACCCATAGAAATGGAAATTTTAAATGGAGCGTCGGCAAGTTTAAATTCCCTTGTAAAAGAAGGAATGAGCCTTATTTAGTGAATGTGTTTGTGTGCCTTGTATGAGGATCGAACTAATGCGCCACTTTCTACATGACGAAAACCAAGGTCTTTCCCAATGGCTTCATATTTTTCAAATTGTTCGGGTGTGATGAATTCTTTGACACCTAAATGCTTCTTTGAGGGCTGTAAGTATTGACCGATGGTCACCACATCAACATCTGCCGCTCTGAGGTCGTGAAGAGTTTGAATGACTTCTGCTTCTTTTTCGCCTAAACCAAGCATTATCCCGGATTTGGTTCGATTTACACCTTGATCCTTCAGGTATTTTAAAACGGCCATGCTTTGGTCGTATTTAGCTTGAATGCGCACTTCTCGCGTAAGTCTTCGTACAGTTTCAATATTGTGTGAAACGACCTCGGGATGCACGGCAATGATTCTATCCAAATTACGGTGATTTCCTTGAAAATCTGGAATCAGCGTTTCTAGTGTTGTGTTTGGATTCATGCGTCGAATAGCATTGATGGTTTCTGCCCAAATAATGGAGCCACCATCTTTAATGTCATCTCGATCTACAGAGGTAATGACTGCGTGCTTGATTTGCATTATTCGAATGGAATTGGCCACTTTTTCGGGCTCTTCCCAATCGACTGTTTCGGGACGACCAGTTTTAACACCACAGAAACCACAAGAACGTGTACAGATGTTTCCTAAAATCATGAAAGTAGCTGTTCCTTCCCCCCAGCACTCACCCATGTTAGGACAACTTCCTGAAGTGCAAATGGTGTTGAGATTATACTTCTCAACGAGACCTCTTAGCTCAGTATATTTCTTTCCCGTTGGTAGCTTTACGCGTAACCATTTGGGCTTTTTTGTAATCGGTTGAGATTTGATTTCAGTCGGCATAAACGTTCTTTCTGGTACAAATATACAAACTTAAATAACCATAAAAACAAAGCTAGCAGCAAAAAGTACAAGGAATATTAACCCGAAAATACTCAAGGCTTTTAGCCCCTTTGATGGTTGGAAAGCCATTGGCATATGCTTGCTGGTGACTAACCTATAATTGAGGAAAGCGTAAAAAGGAGCGGTTAGAAAGGACAGGATGGTGGCGATTTGAACCAGCGTTCCCATTTCATTGCGTAAAAAAGTAAAAATTCCAATTGTTCCGGCAGCTAAAAGAATAATCCAAAAACGAAAGTTGAGCTGAGTGAATTTGGGCAGTAGCAATTGACTTGCTTTTTCCATGGCACGGGGTGAAGCGTCCAAGGTGGTGAGTGTGGTACTGAACATAGTGGTAAAGGCAGCAATTACGATGAAGATGTATACTGCATCTCCAAGACTTGATGTGTATAGGTCAATCAACTGTTTGGCAAAAATGCTTCCTGAATTGGAGAAAGAAGTCCCCGTTCCAAACATGACATAAGTGCCCAATCCCATAAAACAAACTCCAAGAAAAAAGGTAACAAAATAGCCCACATTAAAATCGAACAAACCTTCTTTTAAACTAATGTTTTTTGCTTTATTTTTTTCGAGCATCCACAGGGATTGCCAAACAGAAATATCCATTGGCGCTGGCATCCAACCCATAAAAGCGGCGAGAAATAAAAATGAGGCGCTACTGGGAAGAATTTGAGTTAGCGGGATAGATGTTGTGTTTTGCCCTCCAGCAAATACCACTGCAACAATGGTGCTAACAGTAAGAACTAAAATAATTCCTTTTATCAATTTATCTAGAAAAACATAACTGCCTTTCCATAATAGCGCTAAACAAAACAACGTGATTATAATGCTCCAAACAACCAGGCTAGCATCAATGCCAAAGAGAATTGACGCCAAAGAAGCCGTTACTATGGTAACTGCAGTTTGGATGGTAAACATGGTGCCAAGACTAAGCAAAAAATACAGCCAGAGGTAGCCTTTGCCGAGCTCTTCATATCCATCGAGCAAACTCTTGTGCGTAGCTAAAGCGAAGCGAGAGCCAAATTGAAAAAAGGGGTACTTGAAAATATTGGATAAAAACAACGCCCATAGCAATCCCCAACCGAAATCTGCCCCTGCTCGGGTAGATTGAACCAAATGTGAAACCCCAATTGCAGCTCCTGCAAAGAGCAACCCAGGCCCAATTTTTTTAAGATTGATAGCCATTTTCATTTATTTTCTGGGCCAATAATTTTTTTGCACGTAACAAAGTGACTTTGACTGTGCTTATTGGAAGGTCAGTTTGGACACATATTTCCTTATAACTCAATTCTTCAAAATAACGCAAACGCAAAACCTTGGCATAGGTCGGCTTTAATTCTCTGATTTTTCGAAGAAGTTCTTTCAGGTTTTGATTGGTAATCAATAAATCTTCTGGAGAAGGGTTTTCATCAACAATGGTTTTATATTCATTGTTTTCCATAGAGGTAGTATGGAGTTGACTCTCTTTATTTTCTTTGCGAAAATGGTCAATTTGAAGGTTCTTAGAAATGCTAATCAACCAAGTTTTGAATTCAAAATCCGGATTGTAGGTGTCAATTTTATCAAACGCTCGCGCCAAAGATTTAAGTGCTAATTCCTCTGCTAACTGATCGTTTTGGGTGTTTTTGAGTAAATAACCATAGAGGTAGTCCCAAAACGTATCATATAAGAATGCGAATGCGCGTTGATCGTTTTGCTTAGCTTCCGTAATTGCACGTTGAATATTGAGCCCCTCCATTAAAACGAAGATACTTAAAAGTTAGCGAATGGCAGGGATTAAGAATTGCTTAGCGAAGGGTCTTTGCATTCTTGTTCGTCGGGAAGCTTGCCGCAAAATCCACAGGCTTCTCCTTCTTTGTTTAAAAAAGGGCTTTGACTTGCACAGGTTCCAGCAAATTTCCCGTCTTTTTTCACCAATATTTTTATCGCAATACCGGCAAAGGCCAGTCCCAAAAGAACTATACTGATTAAGGCTAATTTCATGTGACAAAAATAGTTCATTTTTCTCAATTATTCAATGCCGTATTTCTTTTGTGGGTCTTAGACAAGAATCACCAGTTATTACATTATTCTACCGTTTTAACAATCGGTCACTACCGGTAGTTACATTAGCTGCGATTTTCAAAAAAAAATGAATCACTTTTGATGGTAAAGAAGTTCATACTATATCCAGTTTTATGCTCGCTGATAAGTCCTCTTTTCTGTCTTCAATAGCTCTTTCTGACAAAGAAAGTGGGGTCTTAAGATGCTTAGCCCTTGGTTTAGGCAATCGCGATATTTGCAAAACTCTTGCCTTATCTTCTCCCCAATTGAATCAGATTGAACAAAATTTATTGGATAAGTTTTGTGTTTAAAATCAATATCATTTGGTCAAGAAAGCCTTCAGGGTAGGGTACTTGAATCAGTCAAATTTCAGTTTGGAAGATGTCAAAGAAAAAACCCTTGACTTTATTGAAAAACGGCAACATAAGTTCTCCAACCTTCCCTTGTCTAAAATGCAGAAATGGGAGTTATATCAACTTTTATTGGGTTACCTAAGAGAAATAGGAGAGTTAGAAAACAAAAAAATCCCACCGAAGCGGGATTAAAGATTTATCATCTACGGCATAAAGCCTTATTGTGATAAGATTGAGCAACAAATAAAAAAAAATTTAAATGTCAACTAAACTAGGATTATTCGTCGATAGCAACTCAATCAACTGGTCGTTGGTTGAAGAAAAGACGAATAAGCTTATTGACCTTGGCGTGCATGTTTTTCCTCCTGGCTGTGAGAACTTTGGGATGGGAAAACGTGAAGTTTCAAAACGATATACAAGAAGATTGGTTCGCCTCAGAAGAATTCGCTATTCACGAATTCGAACCCGCAAGTATTATCTTTTGAAAATACTTATTGAACATAAAATGTGTCCATTGTCTTTAGAAGAATTAGAGCATTGGAAGAAAACAAAGCAATATCCAACAGCTACACTTTCAGAATGGATTGCACTAAACCCATACGAACTTCGAGAAAGGGGACTGCATGAAAAATTAACCCTTGAGGAGTTTGGTAGAATTTTTTACCAAATATCTTGTCATCGCGGTTATCGTTTTGGAGAGCGAAACAGTAAACTAGCCGATAATGTTTTGAGTTTAGGCATACCTGCTGATCGAAAAATTGGCTACCTCAAAACACGTAGATCCATTAAGGATGAAACCTTAGGGTCCTACTTACATTCCATTAAACCAGCAGATGGAGAAACCTATACAAAGCCTGTCGAACGTATTCGAAATCGAATTTGTACACTTGAAATGTATTTTGATGAAATTCATCAATTGTGGGAAATTCAGTCAGCTTTTTACTTTTCCTTAACGCAAGAATTACGTGATTCACTGATTGGGTCTCCTACTGACATCGACCCTCAAGGGGCATTGTTTTTTCAACGTTCCCTTAAATCTCAAAAGCATAAAGTGGGGAATTGTTTATATGAACCAAAAAAAACCCGCTGTTGTATCTCGTCCCTCACCTACCAGGAGTTGGAAGCATGGAAGTGGGTGAATTCAATTCAATACAACAATCGACCTTTGGAAATTGAAGATGTGAAAAAGGTGGTTCATTATTTTAAAACACATTATCGTTTTAATTTTAAAGAAGTAAAAGAACTTTTAGGATTAGATTTCTCCAAGAACTTTAATTACCGTGACGAAGATAACTTCAGAGGTTCATTTATAAATTCAGAATTGTCTAAGAAGAAGTATTTTGGGAAAGAATGGTTTTCGATGGAAGAAAAATCAAAAGAAGATATTTTCCATGCGTTATATTTTTTCGACAGTGTGTCTCGTCTTGAGGCCTATGCGATGGATAAATTTGACTTTGGCCCCAATATAGCAAAGCAATTTGCAAACATTTCTATTGACAAAAACTATGCTCCTTTGTCTAGAAAAGCCAGCACAAATATTCTGTATTTTTTACGCAAAGGATATGAATATAAAACCGCTATGTATTTGGCTGGCGTTCGCAACGCAACCAAAGAGAGTTGGAATAAGTTTTCTTATGTTGAAGAAGAAGAATTTATCCAAGTCATATTAAACCTTTACCGTGATACTCCTGTAGCCAAATTGATTCCAGAGTTAAAACGATTATTGGAAGAAGTATTCCAATTTAAAGGTTTCAATCCTGCAAAACTATATGGTTTATCGATCACTGGATCTAGTGCTGGTAAAAACAGAAAATTATCGGTTGATAAAAACGCTGACAATCAAATTTTAGCCTTGAAAAATTCTTTATTGATTCAAAGTATTTTTGAATTGCGAAGAGTGGTTAATCAGCTTATTGTAGAACACGGGGCTGTTGATCAGATCAGTTGTGAGCTTTCTGTTGATGTAAAAGTGAACCGAATGCAGCGCTTCATGCACAAGTTGGATCAAAAAAGGATAGCAGAAAACAATAAGCGATACATTCTTCATTTAAAGAAAGAGTCAATTGATTTGACCCCCATGAACATCCTTAAATATGAATTATGGGAAGAATGCAAACGTACCTGCCCTTATTCTGGAAAAGAAATTCCACTTGAATTGTTATTCACACAGCATATCAAGATTGTTTATATACATCCTTGGTCAAGGTCTTTGAATGACAGCAGAATGAATAAGACACTTTGTGTAGCCGAAATAGCCGATCAGTTGAAGGATAGGACGCCCTATGAGTTTTTTGAATCTCATCCGGCAAATGAATGGGAGTCAATTAAAACCAATTGTGCGTCGATTTATTCAAATACTCATTATCATCCAACCAGTTATAAGAAATTCAAGCGATTTGTCAAGAAATACAATTACCGAGAGGTGGTAAAAAAACAATTCAATGACCAGAATCAATTGAGCAGGAGCGTAGCTGGAATACTATCTCAAGCAACTGATTCCGTTCAAATGATTCCTGGAAATGTTACGCAACATTTAATAGATGAGTGGTTGCTAAAAACCATTTTCACAGGTCAAGACAGTAAAAACGATTACCGCTTTAATGTCTTGAAAGCCTATGTTAATGCAGTTGCATCACCCGTATATATCGATCATCTAATACAACGGAATAAATATGAACGCTTGGTAAGAAAAGTCAAATTTCCTTTTCCAAGTAGTGGCTATTTAGAAGAATTAGAAGAGAAAGTAAACACCATTCTTGTTTCGCATAAACAAGCTAAGAAGGTTATTACTACGCGGTCTTTTTGGCGAAAAAACGACTCAGGAAAAGTGAAAGTTAGCGCAGTTTCAATACGAGGTGTTTTGCATAAAGATTCACTTTTTGGGAAAAGGAAACCACCCAATAAGCTTGAGGCAATGCATATCCGAAGACCTTTACGTTTAATAAAAACCGTTTCACAGGCCGAGAAAATTGTCGATCCTGTTGTAGCTCAGTTAGTTCGTAAAAGAGTGAATAAAAAATGGAGTGGTCAAGGTGTTTTCCCGACCAATATTTTCTTTGATAATTTTGAGCGAAAAGAGCCGAAACCCAAGATATTTTTGCCCAATAAAAAAGGGGACCCTGTTCCAATATACAATGTGAGAATGCGCGAGACCATTTCGAATCCAGTTCAGTTAAAAGAGGAGAAAAACTGTTATGTTGTTCCGCGAAATAATCATCATATAACTATTTTCAAATATGCAGAAGGAGAATATCAAGAAGAAGTAGTCACTTTTTGGGCAGCAGTAAACCGTTTCCGAAAAGAAGAACCCATTTATATGCAATGCAAAAAAAATGAAGGCGAAGTAATCACCCATCTTCATATTAACGACTTTTTCTTGTTAGGACTTGCTGAAGGTGTGGCTATCAAAACCCTCTCAATGGAGACTTTGTTTAAGCACCTCTACAGGGTTCAGAAGTTGTCCTCCAAGTACTACGAGTTTCGAAGTGCACACAAACAAATTAGCAATCTTTTTGAATTCCCAGATTACATACGCATCAATAATTTTGGTGAGCGAAGAACGGGATGGAAAACCTATAACCCGATAAAAGTAAAATTAAGTTTCACCGGAAAAATACAATTAGAATAAATGCATTAAGAAGCCTTTCTTTCCACGTAAAAGTCACAGTTTGTTTGTTTCAACAAATAAATTGCCTACCCCATTACAATTTCATAAATAAATATAGTGTTGTGGTTTGATTGAAGGTTATGGAAAGAATGCTTCTTTTTTTATATCAGAACGGTCCAATAAATTCTGAAAAAGTAATAGCAAAAAATTGCTGCGACAGAAAACTTTAAGAACACGCCACTCAAAAAACCCACCAAAGATCCAAAGGCTGCTTTCAATGCAAGATTGTTTGGGGTTCTATTTAGGCGTTCTCCTACATAGGCTCCAGCAAATGGGCCAATGATTATTCCTAAAGGCCCTAAAAAAACAAGCCCCACCAACAAGCCAATTGTGGAGCCAATAATGCCCTTTTTTGACCCGCCAAACTTTTTTGTCCCTAGAGCAGGAATGATATAATCCAACAAGAATACTGCTAGGGCAACTATAAACGTTACCGTCAAGAATGTTGTATTGTCTGCAATGCGACTGCTTTGATGAAGTAAAAACAGCCCCACCCAGCCAGTAATTGGACCCGGGAGCACAGGAAGAAAACTTCCAATGATTCCCAGTAGTACAAAAAAAAGTCCCAAGAGTTCGAAAAGTAAATCCATAATAATGTGGTTTTTGAGGTATTCGTTCAGTTATTAGCGTTTGAAAATAAAAAAAAGCGTAATTTTAATGGGTGTAATCTATAATAAGCCGTACCATGAAAAATTCATTTTATATACTTCATTCTCTTTTATTTTTATTCATTTTCACAGGATGTGAGTATTTTTCTACCTCAACACACACACCGCAGCAAATTAAAAAGGCTTCTGCTTGGTCGGCTGATGATCAAGGGCCTAGTTTTGAAAGTTGCCTAGGTCTATCGGCTGAAGAACAGTTTCCATGTTTTAAAGATACACTATCACAGACAGTTAATGAAGCCTTATATGCAGAAGAATTGATCGCCACGGAAACTTTAAATGAAGAAATTATTTTAGTGATTACCATTGATGCTCAAGGAAGTATAGCACTTGACTCAATTGAAAATGGAGATAGTGTTGCAGATGCTTTGCCCAACTTGTCTGAAATTGTGACCAATGCCATTCTTTCTCTTCCTCCCGCAATTCCTTCTGTAAAAACAAATGTTGGTATTTCTGTAACATCCTCCATAAAACTTCCCATTCAAATAATTGCTTCGCCTCAGTAATTATGGCAGAACGCATAATCTTGGGCATTGACCCAGGGACTACAATCATGGGATTTGGCTTAATTAAAGTCGAAAACAAGAAAATGCAGTTCATGCAACTCAACGAATTGCAGTTGTCTAAATACAAAGATCATTACGTAAAACTCAAGTTGATTTTTGAACGAACCATTGAACTAATTGACAATCATCATCCCGATGAGATTGCTATTGAAGCACCATTCTTTGGGAAAAATGTTCAATCCATGTTGAAGTTAGGAAGAGCACAGGGGGTAGCAATGGCGGCTGGCTTGTCTCGAGATATTCCCATAACGGAATATTCTCCAAAAAAAATAAAAATGGCTGTGACAGGAAACGGAAATGCGAGCAAAGAGCAAGTGGCCAAAATGTTGCAAAGCCTTTTAGGGATCAAAACCTTACCAAAAAACCTTGATTCAACCGATGGTCTTGCTGCGGCTGTTTGTCATTTTTTTAATGCGGGTAAAGCAGATAGCTCAAAACAATACACCGGATGGGAAGCCTTTGTGAGCCAGAATCCATCTAAGGTCAAATAGCACAATGAGCGCCATTTATTTTCATATTCCATTTTGCAAGCAAGCGTGTCATTACTGTAATTTTCATTTTTCCACCTCTCTTAAATACAAGGCAGAAATGCTGGAGGCTCTGGCTACAGAGATTTCGTTGCGCACTGCAGAATTACCTACTGAGCCTTTGAAGAGTATTTATTTTGGTGGAGGCACACCTTCCATGCTATCACCGACAGAAGTTGAGGTTTTATTGAATTCTGTTAATGCACACTTTTCACTTGATCCAAATGTGGAAATCACTTTGGAAATGAATCCAGATGACTTTGCGCCCAATTATTTGAAAGAAATAAAATTAGCAGGGATCAATCGTTTAAGCCTTGGAGTGCAGTCATTTTTTGATGAGGAACTTCAGCTAATGAACCGAGCTCATACAGCACAAGATGCCTATTTGATGATGGAGGATGTCAGTCGTAATTTTGAAAACTATTCGATCGATTTAATTTATGGAATGCCGGGTAGCAGCGAGGAAATTTGGAAAAAGAATATTGAAATTGCATTGGGTTTCTCTCCGCCACATATTTCCAGTTACGTTTTAACCATTGAACCAAAAACTGTCTTGGAAAACCAGGTAATAAAAGGCGATGTTGAATTGTTAGACGAAGAGATTGTCCTCGCCCAATTCAATGTTCTTGTAGAGCAACTCACTGAAAAAGGCTATGAACACTATGAATTGTCTTCCTTTGGGAAAACGGGCTTCCATTCGGTAAACAACACCGCTTATTGGCAAGGGAAACCTTATTTAGGGATAGGACCTTCCGCACACAGTTTTTACAACAACCAACGGAGCTGGAATGTTAGTAACAATAAGAAGTACCTCGACGGAATGGGCCAAGGAAATTTGTCCATAGAAAGAGAAATCCTCACTTTGATCGATCAATACAATGAGTTTATAATGATAGGTTTGCGTACCTCAAAAGGGGTTTCAATCTCAACTATTCATACTCGTTTTGGTGATCGCTTTGCCGCTCTTTTTGAGCAGCATATTGAAAAGCATCTTAGTCATCAAAATCTATTTTGGGACGGTGATACAGTTAAAGTCACACAAAAAGCACGATTTCTGGTCGATGGTATTGCTTCTGATCTATTCCTGTTAAACCTCTAGTTTACTGTTTTTGAAAGTTCAGCAAAGTTTTTGTAAAACAATGGAATGGTTTCGATGCCCTTGTAAAAATTAAATAGGCCAAAATGTTCGTTGGGAGAATGAATTGCATCACTGTCTAACCCAAAGCCCATAAGCACACTTTTAGCCCCCAATACTTTTTCAAACAAGGGGACAATAGGAATACTTCCACCGTCGCGTTGTGGAAAAGGATCAACCCCAAAAGAAGTAGCGTAAGCCTCATGAGCAGCCTTGTAACCGATGTTATCAATTGGGGTAACATAGGGTTCGCCACCATGGTGGGCAATTACTTCAACTTTTACGCTTTTTGGTGCAATAGCTTTAAAATGTTTTTCAAAAAGTTGGCCTATTTCCTCCCAGTCTTGATTGGGAACCAAGCGCATGGAAATTTTCGCATGTGCTTTACTTGCAATGACTGTTTTTGCTCCTTCACCTGTATAACCTCCCCAAATACCATTAACGTCAAGGGTTGGACGTATAGATTGTCTCTCAGGTGTTGAATACCCTTCTTCTCCATGAATATCTCCCAAGTCAATAGCCTCGATGTATTCTTTAAGATCAAAGGGTGCTTTGGCCATTTCTGCTCGTTCTTCATCGGTTATGGTAACTACCTTGTCATAAAAGCCAGGAATAGTGATTTTGTTTTTGTCGTCTTGTAATTCTGCAATCATCTTAGCTAAGATATTGATTGGATTTGCAACGGCACCTCCATAGAGTCCAGAGTGAAGATCTCTATTTGGACCAGTCACAGTAACCTCCATATAGGAGAGTCCGCGAAGTCCGGTCGTAATGGAGGGCTGAGCGTTACTGATCATGCCTGTATCAGAGATTAAAATGATATCACAAGCTAAATTTTCCTTGTTTGTTTTAATAAACGCTTCCAAATTATCACTTCCCACTTCTTCTTCCCCTTCAATCATGAATTTCACATTGCAGGACAACCGATCGTTTTGGATCATCCACTCAAAGGCTTTTATGTGCATGTACATCTGACCCTTGTCGTCACATGCCCCACGGGCAAATATTGCACCTTCAGGATGAATATCCGTAGTTTTAATGACTGGTTCAAAAGCAGGACTATCCCAAAGTTCCAATGGGTCTGGGGGTTGAACGTCATAGTGACCATAAACTAAAACGGTGGGAAGAGAGGGGTCTATTATTTTTTCACCATAAACAATGGGGTACCCCGCTGTGGGCTCAATTTTTACTGAGTCGGCACCTGCTTTTTCAAGGGATGTTGCTACCCATTGTGCCGCAGCATGTACATCATTTGCATAGGCTGAATCGGCGCTAATTGATGGAATTTTGAGTAAATCAATCAATTCATTGAGGTAGCGTTCCTTGTCTTTTTGTGTGAGTTGTATCATTGTTGAGGTGCTTTAGAAATGTTTCTTGCAAAGATTTACGTTTTTTAGTTAGTAAAAAATATTTTTAATAAAAACTTACCTATATTTGTGCCCGTCTAAAGCCAAACTGCGGGTGTGGTGAAATTGGTAGACACGCTAGATTTAGGATCTAGTGCTTCACGGCGTGGGGGTTCGAGTCCCTTCACCCGCACTCAAACCTCTATAGCTTTTGTTGTAGAGGTTTTTTAATTTTAAACGTATGCGTTATTCAAAACGGCAGATAATTCGTTTTTTTATTATTAGTGTAACTGTTACTGGAGTACTGGTTCGCTTCTGGGATACCCTTCAAATTTTAATAAAAGGAAATACAACCTAAATTTTATGCAAGAAGAAATGATACGAGGGAAGGATGCCTTAGTCGGTTGTTTTTTTACTGGCTGTGCTTGTTTCTTGGTAGGAGCACTGCTTTTGGTACTCTTTGTTTTTCGCGATACTATTTTTTAATGCGGAAACTGTCTAGTTTTATATCATCCAATCCTTTGTGGTCAAAAGGATATTCCATGTCATCTTGAATGTTGTAAAGTGAAATCAAGATGAATTCACTCAAGATAACAACGAAATAGGTAATCCAAGCTGGATTGTCTAATCCAATTTTATTAATGATAGTCGGGGTGTAAATCAGCGGGAAAATGTAGATAAATATCTTACAATAAGCTTTCAAACTAATTGGTGTTCTGTGTATATGGATAGCTAAGGCATTTTCCATGCCTTCGTGTACTTTTTGTATAACACCGTTGATCTTTGTTCGCAATCCGTTTGATATGGTTTCGGGGTTTTTTTCCATGTAGTTTACCAATGCTTGAAATGAAGCATCCAAGGCTTCTTTTTCTACTGTTGTACCTTCTAAGTGCTCGATAAACCGGTCAGAAATAGAAGCGCAAAGTGCAGTCCCTTCTTCTTGTTCTTCCTGCGACATTTTATTGTTTGCTCTAATGAGGTACTGAATGGCAATTAGCGCACTTTTCATTTTACTCAAATGCTCTAGTGCTTTCTCTCTCCGTTTAAAGGCTCCGCGAATAGCAAATACCAATGGGAATATAATCGCTATGCTGATTAGGGTGAGATCGATATTATAGATTATTTCTTTAGTATAGCACAGATAAGGTACAGCCAGTGAAATGATTAGCGTGATCAGCGTGCGTTGATTGATAATGGAGAAATATTGATTCACTATTGAAATATTGATTATCTTTATTAAACTTATTAACTATATATATTGCAATATATGAAACAATTCACAATCCTATTCTTTTGCTCACTGATAATGTTTGCACAAGAAGACAAAAACAAATTATTTTCTTCAACTGGAGTTATCGAAGCTAAAATGAGCTTTTCTCCGAAAAAGATTCGAAAAATGAAGAGTGATACAGTCTATGTAGACACTCAATTCCAATACAAAACAGAAGGACAGTGGAATGAAATGTCCATCGGGATTCGTGCAAGAGGAAATTTTAGACGATCTACCTGTTACTATCCGCCAATCAAAGTTGATTTAAAAAAGAAACAGGTTAAAGGAACTTATTTCAACGGACAGAATAAACTCAAATTAGTTCTTCCTTGTTTGCAGGAAAAAGACAAAAATGATAATATTTTAAAAGAATTGATGGTGTACAAGCTATACGAATTAGTAACGCCTTATCACTTCAAAACTCGTCAATTGTCGGTAGAATTTACTGATTTAAACAAGAAAAAGCCAGTAACCGAAAACATCAACGCCTTCTTAATAGAAGACGACAAAAAAGTAGCCAAGCGTCACGAAGGAAAAGTATTTGAGCGATATATTCATCCACTTGCGATGGATAGCGATTCTTCTATCCGTAATGCAATGTTTCAATACATGATTGGGAATACAGATTTCTCAGTGGCCTACCAGCACAATGGTAAATTATTGTATGTAGATAAAAAAATCATTCCACTGCCTTATGATTTTGACATGTCAGGATTCATTAACCCAAGCTATGGCGTTGTAAATCAAACCTTAAATATTAGCTCAATCCGCGATCGAAAATACAGAGGTTTTAAAAGAGAAAGCAACGATTTTTATGCGGTTAGAGATGTGTTTATCAGCCAAAAGGAAGCCATGTTTGCAGTCTTGTCCAATTACCAAGCAAGCTTTGAGAATCCGAAAGAGTTTGATGAGGCGAAAGAATATTTAACGAGTTTCTTCGACGTCATTGAAAATGAGGCTAGCTTCAAGAAGAATGTGATCGATGCTGCCCGTACCAAATAACTAAAAATTGAGGCTTAAGGTGTTTTATTGAGCACCTTAAGCATTTTGTCAAAAATAGCGGTGTTTTCATAAATTCCGCTAAATTGTTCTGCTCCAACACCCATGGCAAAAACAGGAACCATAGCTGCCGTATGGCCTGAAGTAACAAAACCGCCAGATGGAGTAAATGTTTTAATATTTCCAGAGCTTATCCCTAATCCTCCTGTCTCATGGTCAGCAGTTACGATTAAGAGTGTATTGGGGTTCTCTTTAACAAATGCAACTGCTACTCCAATGGCTTTGTCAAAATCAAGAAATTCGCTCACAACATAGTCCAACTCATTTGCATGACCTCCCCAGTCAATTTGTGATCCTTCTACCATTAAGAAAAAAGGGGTATTTTCTTTACCGGTTAATTTTTTCAACATACTTTTTACTCCCTCATCTAGCGCAGGTCTTCTACCATCCAATAATTTCTCTGGCTCATCATTGCTGGTAAAATATCCAACTCGGCCTTTAGTAGCCTCATCAAAAGCCGCTAGGTTTTTGGCAAAGGACCAATCGCTCATTTCATTGAGTAAGTCACGTTTATCGTCTCTTTTAGTGAAATGTTTTCTTCCTCCACCAATAAAATAATCTACCTCACTTTCACTAAGTTGAAGGGCAATGTCTTGGTATTTTTTTCGAGAAGTAACCTTTGCATAAAAAGATGCTGGAGTAGCATGGACAATACTTGATGTTGCGATTAAGCCAGTAACGTACTTTTGTTCTTTACTGTATTCAAGAATGGATGGTGTTTTTATGTTTCGAGAACTAATTCCAATTACACCATTCATGGTTTTTACACCAGAGGCCATGGCCGTTCCACTCGCAGCAGAATCTGTTACCAAAGAATTTGAAGAATGCGTTTTAGCTAATCCAATGGTCGAGAAAGATTCAAGGTTGGTTTTATTTCCATTGGCATACATTCCGGCTGTGATTTGTGTCAACCCAGTTCCGTCACCTATCATTAAAATTATATTTGGAGAGTTGTCTTGTGCAGCACCGAAAAAAAGTCCTCCAAATACAATAGCATATAATAAATAAAGTCGCATAGAATATAATTTGTGTCTAAAATTACAATTTAATGCTTAACATAGCATTTGTTTAATGGAAGAAATTAGTTGTATTTGATTGGTCATTACATTCTGTTTTTTCATTAGCTGTTTTTAAAACAAAAAAAACAGCTAAACAAATGATAATGATAGATTTGAGATTATGTGATATCAACTTGATCACAACGTGTAAACAGAGATGATTTTAGTTATCTAGCGATCCTTTTTTTAAAAAAGTATGATGAATGTTTAAACACGTTATTTTGAAGTAATATTTTAGCGGTTCAGAACAGGTAGATAACTATTGATTTGTCATAAATATTGAATATGGGTTTTAAGGATGTTAGTGTAGATTTGGTTTATATGTGGGTCGATGGGAATGATCCTGCATGGTTGGCGAAAAAACAACGATTTATGGATAAAAAGACCAATATTGCTGGTCGCTTCCAAGACAATCATGAACTTAAATATTCTTTGCGTTCTGCCGAAAAGCATCTCCCATGGATTCGTAAAATTTTCATTGTTACTGACGGTCAAATACCATCTTTTTTAAATGTAAGCCATCCAAAAATTGAAGTAATTGATCACAGTCAGATTATACCGAAGGAAAACTTACCACTCTTTAATTCCATCTCAATAGAATACAATATTTATAAAATCCCTGGTTTATCAGAACATTTTCTTTTGGCCAATGACGATACCTTTGTCAATGCTGATTTATCGCCCTCCTTTTTCTTTCAGGACGGAATTCCCGTAATGAGAATGGTTTACAACCCTTTTATGGAGCTTAAGCTTAAGCTCAAAAAGGCCTTGAAACTCCGTGTTAATACCCACAGACTTGCCATTGAAAATGCTTACAAGCTGTTTAAGGAAAAATTCAATGTCTTTTATCCCATCAGTCAGCATCACAATATAGATGCCTATTTAAAAAGCGATTTTAAAGCTGTGGTTGAAGAGGTGTTTAAAGAAGAATTAGCGGCTGTGTTGTCGAATCGTTTTAGGGCTAAAACAGATATACAAAGGGTGCTTGTCAATTATTTTGGATTGGTAAATAAACGGGGAATCTTAAAGTATGTCGGTCGCAAAGAATCGGGACGAATTCGCGTACATCGCACAAATTATCAGGAATATATATCCAAGTACAATCCGCAACTTTTTTGCATTAATGATTCTGAGCATGCTACCGACGCGCACAGGGCACAGGTAGAGCCTTTCTTAAAAAAGCTATTTCCTGTGAAATCAGCTTTTGAAAAATAGGGTAACGTTTAATGCTTGAATTTAGCGTTCAAAAGAGGATTTATCCGGTAGAATTGCTTCAAACGAACTTTTTATATTTTCCATCGTTTGTTGATAGTTTCTAATGTGTACATTGTCATTTAAGCAAACAAGCGAATAGGTCTGTTCCCGAACAGCTTTAATTGCCTTTTTTGACTTTATCATTAATGGAAACATCTTAGAGTCCTTGTAGGTGTTGTATGGAATAAAGTTTGAACTACAAATTTGCCAAGTCTTGAATAACTCTGGTGTGTAGTCGTCATTACTGCGAAATCGATGATGTGACATTCCTGTGAGTTCTTCTTCACAATTCTTCCACACATCTTCAAAAGTGCTTTTTAAGAATGGCTGTGCGTTGTGGGGGGTTCGCAAGGTTATAAACTTGTTGTAATACTTCAGTAAATGATTTAATCTGCCTCTGCTTCCATAGGAAGGGTCATACCATTTCCATGCATCTCGCTTAAAGACTTCTTTTTTGTCAAAGTGTTTATTGATCAGTCTGATATTGTTTTTGAGCATTTTTTCGAATTGTGAGATACCTGTATTTTTACGAAATGCTGCAATATCTTTCGGAAGCCCATTTTCAAAAAAGCGCGTTGGAGCAATGTGATTGGTGATGTAAAAATCGTCATTGAAATACACAAATTGCTCCGATAAATCGGGAATCTTATGCATATAAATCTCAATCAAATTGGAATTAAAAACAGGCAAGAATTCCTCCGGAATATAGTCTTTATGACTCACCATATTAATTTTTGGATGGTCAGTGTTGAGCCATTCTGGTTGTTGACCCGATGTCACAAAGTGAATTTTTCTAACCCAGGGTGCAAATGTGTCTACACCACGAAACCAGTATTTTAAAAAACCATAGTCTCGAAAACGAGCTTCAGATAGTTCGTTTACGGAATTATCAATTTTATCCGAATAGGTATAAAATTCCTCTTTCCATTTTGGGTCATCCATGTCTACCCATGTTATGACGAAATCTATTTCCATGCGCAAACATTTTTATTTGGTTCAAAAATAGTTAAAACTATGCATTTTCGTGCATTTCGCTTCAGCATCTAAAATCATTGCAACTGTTTTATCTCATAACGCTGCTAAATGTTCAGGTCAATTATGGAATTGTAGTCTCGAAATTTGATGATTTTCATAAAATTGGCTATAATCAGTTTTGAATTGAGGTTTTTTCTAGGTCTCTTGTCGAATTGCTGTACTCATTATGTTTTCTTTCCAAAATACTTTATCCTATGGTAGTTCAAAAGCAATTCTCTTTTTTTAACTTTGAAAAAAAAAATTAATGGAACCTATTCGAATGGTAGACCTTAAAGGTCAATACGCGTTCATTGAGCCAGAGGTAAAGAAAGCATTGGACGAAGTTTTGAACCAAACCTCTTTTATCAATGGACCAGCAGTAAAGGATTTTCAGGCAGATTTGGAAAAATACCTAGACGTAAAGCATGTTATTCCTTGTGCAAATGGGACCGATGCCCTTCAAATTGCATTAATGGGACTAAAGCTACAACCGGGTGATGAGGTAATTACTGCTGACTTTACTTTTGCCGCTACTGTTGAGGTAATCTCACTCCTACAACTTGTTCCTGTCTTGGTTGATGTTGACCCCAAGAGTTTTAATATTGATCCAGCTGCAGTTGAAGCAGCCATTACTTCAAAAACCAAAGCAATCATTCCAGTTCATCTGTTTGGGCAAGCTGCCGATATGGATGCGATAAATGCGATTGCCGAGAAGCATCAGCTTTTTGTTATTGAAGATAATGCCCAGGGGATTGGGTCTACCTATACCCATGCCAATGGGAAAACAGCTAAAACAGGGACCCTAGGTCATGTGGCGGCCACTTCTTTTTTCCCTTCAAAAAACTTAGGTGCTTATGGCGATGGAGGGGCAATTTTTACCAACGATGATGAGCTGGCCCATTTTATTCGTGGAATTGTGAATCATGGAATGTACGAACGCTATTACCACGACGTAGTTGGGGTGAATTCTCGTTTGGATTCTATGCAAGCTGCCGTTTTGAAAATCAAATTAAATTACCTCGATTTTTATAATGAAAGAAGAAAAGAAGCCGCAATTCGCTATACTTCTTTGTTGAAAGATCATCCAAATATCATTACGCCACATCGCGATGCAGATTGCTCATCTCATGTGTTTCACCAATATACCCTTAGAATTATCAATCACGACCGAGATGGCTTGGTGAAGTTTCTAAATGAAAACGAAATTCCTTGCGGTGTTTATTACCCGGTTCCTTTACACCGACAAAAGGCCTATGCAGATCCACAGGTGGATGAAAGTCGTTTTCCTGTAACCAATCAGTTGGTCAAAGAAGTAATTTCTCTCCCCATGCACTCTGAACTAAGTGTTGAACAGGTGGTTTTTATTTGCAATAAAGTGCTGGAATACTTGGGCTAATTTACCAAGAAATGAATCGCTTTATCGAGCACTTCTGGCACCCGAAGAATTTTGTAGTGCCCAGTGCCCTCAATCTCAATAAGTTCAGCAGCGGGCCATTTACCGGCTACTTCTCTCGATTTCTCAAAGGGAAGCACTCTGTCGTTTTTATCATGAAGAAGCAATGCTTTTTGAATACTTGCTCTTTGCGCATAATCTTCTACATTGACCTCGTCTACCTTTATGTCGTTGGCAGCTTCTATTTTTTTAATCAAACGGTCTACAACAGTGTTGGGTAAGCCAATTTGAGCCGTAATTTCCTCCAAGCGCTCTCTGAACTTATTGGGAACAGTGAAACCAACATAACGGTCAATTTTTAATTCAGGATGTGTTCCCAAAGCAATGAGCGATGCTACACTGCCAAAAGAATGACTCACAACTTGAGTAATGTCGAATTTTCGAATCAAAATTTCGACCAAATTGGTGAACTCAAATGAACTCGTTTCTCCCTTACTACTGGCTCCATGCGCAGGGCCGTCAAAGGCATGAATACAGTAATTATTTTCAATCAAGCGCGGGATTAAATCGGCAAAATTTCCTGCATGTCCTTCCCATCCGTGAACAAGTAGGATGTGTTTGGTTCCTGTTCCCCATTGGTACAACTGAATATCAAAGTGTAGATAGGGAAAACGTTCCTTCTGCGCATTTTCAAGTTGTATAATTTCATGTGGTCGTATCTTGTGTAGCATTGGTGTGGTTAGAAATGCAAATGCTTTACTAACAAAAAAATCAGGAAAGAGTGAGGCGAGTAGCCAGCGAATTTTTTTCTTCAAAATTGTTCTTAAAAAATTAGTTGCAAACATACATTAGAAAATGGTTATCTTCAACCTAAAATAAAAACATGAAAAAATTAATTCTACTCTTTGCGGTTCTTTTTAGTCTTTCACTGTCGGCCCAAACAACCTATATTCACTGCGGACAGCTGTTTGACAGTGCTTCTGGAAAGATAAAGAAAGAACTGACCTTAATTGTGGAAGGAAATAAAATAAAAGAAGTCGTAAAAGGTTATGCAGCCCCAATTGACGGAGCAAAAGCGATCGATTTAAAAAGTAAAACCGTTTACCCCGGTTTTATCGATATGCACGTTCATATTGAAAGTGAGAGTAATCCTGCCAAATACCTTGATAAATATCGTCTAAACGATGCTGATGTAGCCTATGATGCTGCTCTATTTGCGAAAAGAACACTTATGGCTGGCTTTACAACCGTTCGTGATTTAGGCGGTTCTGGTGTAAATATAGCCCTTCGAAATGCAATTGCAAAAGGGAAAGTAGTAGGCCCAAGAATATTTACCGCAGGAAAAATCCTATCTTCTACAGGGGGACATGGAGATCCTACCAATGGGAACAAGGCGAGCATTCAGGGTGATCCGGGTCCAAAAGAAGGAGTGGTTAATTCTCCTGCTGATGCACGTAAAGCTGTGCGTCAACGTTATAAAAATGGGGCAGATTGGATCAAGATAACCGCCACTGGAGGTGTGTTGAGTGTTGCTAAAAGTGGAGAGAATCCACAGTTTACGGCCGAAGAAATCACCGCAATTACATCTACGGCCAAAGACTATGGAATGCAAGTTGCTGCGCATGCCCACGGAGATGAAGGAATGTATAGAGCGGTACAGAATGGCGTAAAAACCATTGAGCACGGGACATTGATTTCAAAGCGAACCATGCAATTAATGAAGGAAAAGAACGCATATTTAGTTCCGACAATTAGTGCGGGGAAATTTGTAGCTGAGAAAGCTAAAATTCCGGGTTATTTCCCTCCAGTTATTGTACCAAAAGCCATTAAGATTGGTGCTCAAATCCAACAAACATTTGCCAATGCCTATGCCATGGGAGTTCCAATTGCTTTTGGGACAGATTCTGGTGTTTCATACCATGGAGACAATGCTAAGGAATTCGGATTTATGGTTGAAGTTGGAATGCCTGCGAGTGAAGCCATTCAAGCGGCCACCATTGTCAATGCAAAAGTACTGGAGCGCGAAAATGACCTAGGGCAAATTGCTCCTGGATTCTTGGCCGATATTGTTGCCTCTGACGCAAATGCATTGGAAGATATAAGTACTCTAGAAAACATCACCTTTGTGATGAAAAACGGGGAAGTAATTAAGTAGTAAACGCTAGAATTAATCGATCGTTCCGGAAGCTGTTTCAGCGGATCGATCGATTTTTTTTACCAATCCTTGTAACACTTTCCCTGGGCCAACTTCTGTAAAGCGAGTGCTGCCGTCCGCCAATAGTTGTTGTACTGTCTGCGTCCATTTTACAGGAGCAGTCAATTGAGCGATGAGGTTTTTCTTAATTTCGCTTGCATCTACAACTCCTTTTGCTACTACGTTTTGATATACAGGGCAAATAGGTGAAACGATAGTTGTCGCCTCTATTGCAGCGGCTAATTTTGTTTTAGCAGGTTCCATTAAGGGAGAGTGAAAAGCTCCGCCAACAGGAAGCGGAAGAGCGCGTTTAGCACCGGCTTCTTTCATGGCTTCGCAGGCTAGTGCAATAGCGTTTTTCTCTCCAGAAATAACCAATTGACCAGGGCAATTGTAATTCGCAGCAACAACAATTCCTGGAGTTTCTTCGCAAATTGTTTCAATAATACTGTCTTCTAGACCAAGAACAGCGGCCATGGTTCCGGGAATTTCGTCGCAAGCGGCTTGCATGGCCAGTGCACGCTGATGTACCAATTTCAAACCATCTTCAACGCTCAACGCTTTTGCCGCCACTAAAGCGGAAAACTCACCCAAAGAATGTCCAGCAACTGCATTGGGTTGAAATTTATCGCCCATTACAGAACTCAAAATAACGGAGTGTAAGAAAATGGCGGGTTGGGTTACCTGTGTTTGTTTGAGCGCTTCAGCATCTTCACCAAACATGATGTCAGTAATCGAAAAGCCTAGTATTTCATTGGCTCGATGAAATAATTTTTTTGCTTCAGATGAAACGTCGTAAAGGTCTTTGCCCATGCCAGGGAATTGTGCGCCTTGTCCAGGAAATAGAAATGCGTGCATGTTTTGTTATTTTTTTTCGTAGGTTAAATATGAGTAGTTGTAGGGCTGGTCTCCAGTAGCCAAAATGTCTTCTTGATTAACAATTGCCCACTTTGATGTGTCGATCGAAGGAAAAAATACATCGGCATCAAAATCATGATGAACACGAGTCAGTTCAATTCGATCACATTTTTCCATGAATAAGCGATAAATTTCTCCGCCACCAATAATGAAAGGTTGTGCGTCTTCTTCGACGAGAGCCAATGCTTCTTCAACCGTATTTACAACCAAAGCTCCTTCGGGTTGGTAGTCCTTTTTTTTGGTTAAAATTATATTGGTGCGATTGGGCAATGCCTTGGGCATGGATTCGAAAGTTTTTCGCCCCATGATAATTGCATGACCAGATGTTAGCCGTTTAAAGCGTTTTAAATCCTCAGAAATATGCCATATTAGGTCGTTATCTTTTCCTAAAGCATTGTTTTTTGCTGCAGCGGCAATCATTGTAAGTGTTTGTTGTGCAGGCATAGCGGTTGTTTTGTGTTTGCCTTCTTCCTCGTTGTCGAGTAAAAGGTTGTTGTTCTTGTGTCTAATTTCTTGAGCTGTCAAGGTAGTTTGAATAGTGTTTATTCGAACAAAAATAAGCCATATTATTGGATAGAAAACACTTTTTTAAAAAAGTTCATTTTGATAAAAACCCGTACATTTATATAAAACATCTCATGCGTTCACAATTCCCAATTCTAGATTCCTGTGTTTATTTAAATACCGCTTACACTGGACCACTTTCGTCACGCCTACTGGAATGGAGATCAGAAGATGATGTTTCTTTCTTAACCCTTGGCGATCAGTATAAAACCAAATTGGAGAAACAGTATTATGGTGAGGCAAGAAATGCATTGGCGCGCTTTGTGAATAGTGCCGAGGAAACTACGTTTATCACCGCTAATTTCTCTTCAGCTTTTCAAAATTTTATTGTTCAACTGCCCCAATCATCTCATTTTTTGGTGGTAGAAGACGAGTATCCTTCTTTAACGGGTCTTATTGCAAATCACGGTTTTTCCTCGAATGAAATTCCTATGACTAGCCAAATTGAACAAGCAATATGGGACGAGTTGCATCAGAACAATTACAGTGTTTTAACATTAAGCGCAGTTCAATACACCTCAGGAATCCTTATAGATATTGATTGGTTGTCAAGAATCAAAGCTACTTTTCCTGATCTTCTTATTTTGGTGGACGGAACACAATTTGTTGGGGCACACCTTTTTGACTTTGCTGCTGGTCCAATTGATGCCATTTTTGGGAGTTCTTATAAATGGCTAATGGCTGGTTATGGTACTGGTTTTGCTGTGGTGAAGAAACAACTTTTAGAACAGCTGCATATTCCCATTTCTCAGCTAGACAAGGCCTATGATAGGGGGCAGTTATCTGTAAAAGCCCTTGGTAGCTTGGCATATGCATTAAATGCTTTGCTCGATGAAGATTTCTCTTCTCTTATTGAATGGAAAGAAGAAATAACGATGTATCTAAAAGAGGGGTTATTGAAAAGAAATTTGCTGGATGATACTATTGTGCAGCGAGAAAAGCATTCTTCTATCTTCAATATTACAATAGATGAAAAAGGTTACGAATCATTGTTGGAGAATAATGTACGTTGCATTTGGCGTGGAAAAGGAGTGCGTATTGCCCTACATCATTACAACACAAAAGAAGATGTTGATCAGTTCTTTTCTTACCTAGACAGAATGTCTTAAATAGCTACAGCTCCTTTGATTAACGGATGTGGATCGTAATTGATTAATTCGAAATCATCATAGGTAAAGGCAAAGATGTCTTTAACAGCCGGATTTATTTTCATAGTAGGTAAATCCTTTGGCGTTCTGCTCAACTGTAAGTCAATTTGCTCTTTGTGATTGGAATAAATGTGTGCATCCCCAAAGGTATGTACAAAATCTCCTGGCAATAAATCACATACCTGTGCCATCATCATGGTCAGTAGAGCATAAGAGCCAATGTTGAATGGGACGCCCAAAAAGACATCTGCACTACGTTGATACAATTGGCAAGAGAGTTTTCCCTCGGCTACATAAAACTGAAAAAATGCATGGCAGGGGGGAAGAGCCGCTTTGTTGTTGGCAACGTTTTCTGCAAAGCTTTTGGAGGTGTCCGGGAGAACACTTGGGTTCCATGCTGAAACAAGCATGCGACGACTGTCTGGGCTTGTTTTTAAAGTGTGAATAATGTCTTTGATTTGATCAATTTCTTCACTATTCCAGTTGCGCCATTGGTGACCATATACAGGACCTAAATTACCGTCCTCATCTGCCCATTCATTCCAAATTCGCACACCGTTTTCTTGTAAATAAGCAATGTTTGTTTCGCCCTTTAAAAACCACAACAATTCATGAATGATAGATTTTAAATGCAGTTTTTTGGTGGTTACCATCGGGAAACCTTTGGAGAGGTCAAACCTCATTTGATACCCAAAAACACTTTGTGTTCCTGTGCCTGTGCGATCGGTTTTGGTAACGCCGTGGGTTTTTATGTGTCGAATTAAATCTAGGTATTGTTGCATGGCAATAAGCTTTGTCCAAAAATAATTACTTCCTTGTATTGTTTTTGTACAAGAGATAAATAGTTATCCAATACTATGGTTAATAAACTTGTCTAATCTTCCTCGACTTCTCCACGTTTGGATAACTCGTCTCTGACCTTAGCTGCAGATTCGTAATCTTCTTTTTTTACTAACTGAGTTAAAAGTTTTTTAAGTTCATCTGTTGAAACCTTCTCAAGCTCTTGAATGCCAGATTTTTGAGGATTCTGTTCCTGAATAAAGTTTTTGATCCATTCATGATCTTCATGTCCGGTTCCGCCGGCTTGTTCACCATCGGTATAAGAAGCTTTTTTTAAAATATTTTCATAGGTAAATATGGGTGCATCAAAGCGAATCGAGAGCGCAACAGCGTCAGACGTTCGCGCATCAATTATTTCTTCAATCTCATCACGTTCACAAATCAAGCTTGAGTAAAATACTCCGTCGACTAGTTTGTGGATAATGATTTGCTTGACAATGATCTTGAAACGCTCAAAACACTGCGCCATCAAATCATGTGTTATGGGGCGAGGCGGGTTGATTTCTTTTTCTAATCCAATTGCGATTGATTGTGCTTCAAACGCTCCTATGATGATGGGTAAATTTCGGTTACCCTCAAGCTCACTCAAAATCAATGCGTAAGCACCGCTTTGTGCTTGACTGTATGAAATTCCTTTAATTGTTAACTCTACAAGATCCATAATTATTTTCGCTACTTAGAGACAAAGAAAATGAATTAAATGTAAAGCGTTGAAGTATTGCTTAGAAAAATCCTGTAGAATAACACCTATAAATGAATCTCATATCCCATGAAAGTCTTAAATTTGCGGTCAAATATTACTTTGCATGAAAACAATTCAATTCAGACAAGCCATTGCACAAGCAATGACGGAAGAAATGAGGAGAGATGAAACAATTTATCTCATGGGAGAAGAAGTCGCAGAATACAACGGCGCATACAAAGCTTCCAAGGGTATGTTAGATGAATTTGGAGAAAAGCGTGTTATCGATACGCCAATATCAGAATTAGGTTTTGCGGGAATAGGAGTTGGTTCTACTATGACGGGTAATCGCCCCATCATCGAATTCATGACCTTCAATTTTGCCCTAGTTGGGATTGACCAGATCATCAATAATGCTGCGAAAATTAGACAAATGTCAGGAGGACAATTTCCTTGTCCAATCGTTTTTCGTGGACCAACAGCTTCTGCAGGCCAATTAGCAGCGACACACTCGCAAGCCTTTGAAAGCTGGTATGCAAATTGTCCTGGACTAAAAGTAATTGTTCCTTCTAATCCCTACGATGCCAAAGGATTGCTCAAAGCTGCGATTCGTGATAACGACCCCGTCATCTTTATGGAGTCTGAGCAAATGTATGGTGATAAAGGTGAAGTGCCTGAAGATGAATATATCCTTCCAATTGGCGTTGCTGACATCAAACGCAAAGGAACGGATGTTACTATTGTTTCGTTTGGAAAAATAATTAAAGAAGCCTATAAGGCTGCCGATGTTTTGGCCGAGGAAGGAATTGAGTGCGAAATTATTGACTTAAGAACCATTCGCCCAATGGATCATGATGCTATCATGACTTCAGTAAAGAAAACGAATCGTTTAGTTATTCTTGAAGAAGCATGGCCGTTTGGAAATGTCGCCACTGAAATCACCTATCAAGTACAAAACCAATTGTTTGATTACTTAGATGCACCAATTGAAAAAATTAATACCGCCGATACACCTGCTCCTTTTTCACCTGTTTTGTTGGCCGAGTGGTTGCCAAACAGTGAAGATGTGATTAATTCGGTAAAGAAAGTAATGTATCACAAAAAATAATAATAATCACTTAACCATCGCAAGCTCACTTGCATTTAATTTAGAATAATCAATATTTTTTTATGGAATCAAATATTATTTACATACCCTTACTACTTTCAATTGTTGGACTTATTTATATGTTAGTTCGTGCTAGCTGGGTTCGTAAACAAAGTCCAGGAAGTGAACGCATGATTGAAATTTCAACGGCCATTAAAGAAGGAGCACTTGCCTTTTTAAATGCTGAATATCGTTTGCTCTTTGTATTTGTAATCATTGCCTCTGTAGCACTTTACGGTATTTCTTTAGCCGTAGATACAACTAGTTGGATGATTGTTCCCGCGTTTATTTTAGGAGCAGTATTTTCTGCCTTTGCTGGGAATATTGGAATGCGTATTGCAACAGAAGCGAATGCTAGAACAGCAGAAGCTGCTAAAACTAGTTTACCCAAAGCATTGCAAGTTTCTTTTGGCGGTGGTACCGTTATGGGACTAGGCGTAGCTGGATTAGCAGTGCTTGGATTAACCTTGCTTTTCATGTTCTTTATGGGGCAATTTATGGGACAAGATGGTTCTTTTTATGAAAATATGACTCTAGTACTAGAAACCCTTGCGGGTTTCTCTTTGGGGGCAGAATCAATTGCATTATTTGCCCGTGTTGGGGGGGGTATTTATACTAAAGCAGCTGATGTTGGTGCTGACCTTGTAGGTAAAGTTGAAGCAGGTATTCCAGAAGATGACCCTCGAAACCCAGCAACGATCGCAGATAATGTTGGAGACAATGTTGGAGATGTTGCCGGAATGGGTGCCGATTTATTTGGGTCTTATGTGGCAACTGTTCTCGCTGCAATGGTTCTTGGAAACTATCTTATCCGAGACATGTCGGCGACAGAACAATATACAGATGCATTCAACAACATGGGGCCAATTCTATTACCCGTTGTAATTGCTGGAGTAGGAATACTTGCCTCTATTATTGGAACTTTCTTTGTAAGCATAAAAAATAACGATGCAAAAGAAGCTAAAGTACAAGCGGCACTTGATCTAGGAAACTGGGCATCGATTGTAATTACACTAATTGCCAGTTACTTTTTAATTGACTGGATGCTACCATCAACCATGACCATGAACTTCTTTGGTGAAGGGACAAAAGAAATTCCTTCTATAAATGTCTTTGGCGCAGCCTGTATTGGTTTGGCTGTTGGGGCTTTAATTTCTATGGTCACGGCTTACTATACTTCTCTAGGGAAGAAACCTGTTATGGATATTGTGCGAAATAGCTCCACAGGAGCAGCAACCAACATTATTGCAGGTTTAGCCGTTGGGATGAAATCTACGTTCTTGTCTGTGATATTATTTGCAGCAGCGATTTATGGTTCATATGCACTAGCTGGTTTTTATGGGGTAGCACTTGCAGCTTCAGCTATGATGGCAACCACGGCAATGCAATTAGCTATTGATGCTTTTGGTCCAATTGCAGATAATGCAGGTGGAGTTGCAGAAATGAGTGAGCTTGCTCCAGAAGTTAGAGAGCGAACGGATATTCTTGACTCTGTTGGAAACACTACTGCAGCTGTGGGTAAAGGATTTGCCATAGCCTCTGCAGCATTAACAGCCTTAGCCCTTTTTGCTGCCTATGTAACGTTTACTGGAATTGACGGAATCAACATCTTTAAAGCAGATGTATTGGCCATGTTATTTGTTGGAGCAATGATTCCTGTTATTTTTTCAGCCCTAGCAATGGAGTCTGTTGGAAAAGCTGCCATGGAAATGGTGGAAGAAGTTCGTAGACAATTCAGAGAGATTCCAGGAATTATGGAAGGTACTGGTGTTCCAGAATATGCTAAATGTGTAGACATCTCTACCAAAGCAGCATTGAAAGAAATGATTTTACCGGGTTTAATTACCATCATCTCACCAATCTTTATTGGTTTAGTCTTTGGTGCAGAACCTTTGGGAGGCTATATGGCTGGAGTATGTGTGAGCGGTGTAATGTGGGCAATTTTTCAAAACAATGCTGGTGGAGCATGGGATAATGCAAAAAAATCTTTTGAAGCTGGTGTTGAAATCAACGGTGAAATGACTTTTAAAGGGTCTGAAGCGCACAAAGCAGCTGTGACCGGAGACACTGTTGGAGATCCATTCAAAGACACATCTGGACCTTCAATGAACATTTTAATTAAATTAACCTGTTTGGTTGGTTTGGTCATTGCTCCTTTATTAGGATCACACCAAGTTTCGCATGTGGCAGAGACAAACAATGAAATCCGTAAGGAAATTCGTGTTCAAGTAAGTGCCGATGGTACTGATTTGGTGGAAGCAACAATTGAAACAACTACCATCCAAAATGGCGAAAAAACCACAGAAGAAAAAACAATTTCCGGAACAGAGCAAGAAGTACAAGCTGCTTTAGATCAAATGAAAGAAGTTGAGGTTGCCATTAATACTACCAAAGAATAAGCGGTAGCGTAACTATATAAAAAAAGCGGATCTAATGATCCGCTTTTTTTATGCGTGAGAATTAAAATAAACCATGGATTTCAGCATCGATCATTTCAATGATTTTGCCAAGATCCTCAGGCTTGTCGACAAAGTTGATTTCATCAACGTCGATAATTAATAATTTTCCTTTGTCGTATCCATGCACCCAGGCTTCATAGCGCTCGTTTAGACGACTTAAATAATCAATACTAATAGAATTTTCGAACTCCCTTCCTCTTCGGTGGATATTGTTGACCAAGTTGGGAATACTACTTCTCAGGTAAATCATTAAATCTGGTCCAGTAACCATGTTTTCCATGAGGTCAAACAATTCTTTGTAATTTTCAAAATCACGCTTGGTGAGTAAACCCATTGCATGAAGATTGGGCGCGAAAATATATGCATCTTCATAAATAGTTCTGTCTTGAATAACTTTTTCCCCACTCTTTTGAATTTCCAATAGTTGTCCAAAACGACTATTGAGAAAGTAAATTTGAAGGTTAAACGACCAGCGTTCCATTTCGTGGTAAAAATCGTCCAGATAAGGGTTTTCTAAAACCTCCTCATAATGAGCTTGCCATCGATAATGTTTTGATAAAAGTTTAGTGAGGGTGGTTTTTCCTGATCCTATATTACCTGCAATGGCAATGTGCATGTGTTCTTTTTTTTTGAAAGGTGAATCTAAAATATATAAGGAGCATTTAAAATTAACTTCTTTTTTTGGAACATAAAAGGAATTTAGGCCGCATTGTTTCTGTTTGCATTCAATTTGCAGAAATTATTTTAAGTATTGAAAAAAAAGAATACCTTTGTCCAATAATTAACGAGGAAGGATTTGACTGATTGCAGACCTCGCAAAAAAAATGCTAAAACAGAATTGCTTTCACGCAAGAAGTAATCTTCAAATCCTTCCTGAAAGCAATATTACATGGCCTATTTTTTTACCTCAGAATCTGTTAGTGAAGGACATCCAGATAAAGTAGCTGATCAAATCAGTGATGCATTAATTGATAATTTTCTGGCCTTTGATCCAGACAGCAAAGTTGCCTGCGAAACATTGGTAACCACTGGTCAAGCCGTTTTGGCTGGAGAAGTTAAGAGTTCTACCTATCTCGATGTACAAAAAATTGCGCGCGACACCATCAATAAAATTGGATACACCAAAGGGGAATACCAGTTTTCTGGTGATTCATGTGGCGTCATTTCTTTAATCCACGAACAGTCGCAAGAAATTAATCAAGGTGTAGATCGCGCAGAAAAAGCTGCACAAGGTGCCGGAGATCAAGGAATCATGTTTGGCTATGCCTCTAACGAAACCGACAATTACATGCCCTTGGCGTTGGATTTATCCCATAAACTATTGATCGAGCTAGCAGCACTACGTCGCGAAAACAAAGAAATTACTTATTTACGTCCAGATGCAAAGTCACAAGTTACCCTTGAGTATGATGAGAACGATGTGCCAATCCGAATAGACACTATCGTAATTTCTACCCAACACGATCCTTTTGATGAAAATGACGACCGTATGTTGGCCAAGATCAAGGAAGATATAATTGCTGTTTTGATTCCACGCGTTAAGGCACAATTACCAGAGCGCATACAAACTCTCTTCGATAATAATATCACTTATCATATTAACCCGACAGGTAAATTCGTCATTGGAGGTCCACATGGAGATACAGGTTTAACAGGAAGAAAAATTATTGTAGATACTTATGGTGGAAAAGGAGGTCATGGTGGAGGCGCCTTTAGCGGAAAAGACCCAAGCAAGGTAGATAGAAGTGCAGCTTACGCCTCACGCCACATTGCCAAAAATCTTGTTGCGGCAGGAGTAGCCGATGAATTATTGGTACAACTTAGCTATGCCATTGGTGTAGCAGAACCAACCTCAATCGCGGTCAATACCTACGGAAAATCAAATGTTGATTTAACCGATGGACAAATCGCAGAGAAAATCAAAACCATTTTTAATTTAACACCCTACGGTATAGAACAGCGCTTAAAATTGCGCACGCCCATCTATTCTGAAACGGCTGCCTATGGTCATATGGGGAGAACACCACAGAAAATAACCAAAACCTTTGAGTCACCTTATAGTGGTAAAAAAGAACTGGAAGTAGAATTGTTTACCTGGGAAAAATTAGATCAAGTAGAAAGTGTCAAAAAAGCATTTAACCTATAGAAGATCAATGGATAACGACGTTTTTATTAATGAATTGAAGCAAATTCGTTTAACCAACGGACAGGAACTCAGCTACCAACATTTTGGCTGTGATTATTCTTCTGCTCCTGTAGTGGTTATAAACCATCCGCTTACTGCAAACTCTAATGTGACTGGAGAAAACGGATGGTGGAATGAAATCGTTGGTGCTAATAAAGTCATCGATACCAATCGTTTTGCTGTAATTGCTTTTAATATTCCAGGAAATGGATATGATGGGACAGTAATTGAAAACTATGCCAATTGGCATACAGGCACCATTGCTGGGTTTTTCTGTGCAGGATTAAGGCAATTGGGAATCACAAAAATCCACACATTAATTGGTGGTTCACTTGGTGCTGGAATTGCCTGGGAAATGGCCGCTTTGAGTCCAAATTATATTGACCGCCTGATTCCTATTGCTGGAGATTGGAAGTCGTCTGACTGGATGATTGCCACAACCTATATTCAAAATCAGATTTTGGAGAGCAGCCCCAAACCACTCGAAATTGCTCGCATGCACGCCATGATGTGTTATCGAACACCACAGTCGTTTAAATTACGGTTTAATCGTACGATCAATAAAGAACTCAATATTTACAATGTCGAATCTTGGTTGCTTTATCATGGAAATAAATTAAAGGAACGCTTTCAGTTGCAAGCCTACAAGGCCATGAACCATTTATTAGGAAAGATTGATATTAGCCGTAACGGGAAATCCTTTGAAGAAAATATTCAAAATATACAGTCTGAAATTCATATAATATCCATCGACAGTGATTTGTTTTTCCCCCTGTCGGAAGATTGTGAAACAGTTGCTTTGGCGGAGAAAGCCAATGTCAATATTCACCATCACATTATCAGTTCAGATTTTGGTCACGATGCTTTTCTGATGGAACACAAAAAAGTAAAAGAAATACTCACCACCATATTAAATTAAGACACAGCTTATGAAAGTAAATTTAGAGCGTATCAACAAAGATTATCTTTTCGAAGTTCGTAACGAAGCGGGGAGAAGTGTAATCTTGGACAATAAGTCAAAAGAAGAAGGTGTTGTTGCTGGAATTAGTCCAATGGAACTTGTTCTTATGGGAGTGGCTGGCTGCAGTAGTATCGATATTATTGCCATTCTTGGAAAGCAAAAAATAAACCCAGATAGCCTTCGTATGGAGGTGCACGGTCTTCGCAACGAAGGAGATGTGCCTGCGTTATTTCATACCATAGAAATCACTATTCATCTAGAAGGAGAAGATATTAGCCCGGAAAAAGCAACACGTGCAGCGAAGCTTTCCTATGAAAAATATTGTTCCGTTTCTAAAATGATCGATAGGGTGGCAGATATACGATTTAACATTATTCTTAACGGAAAAGCGATATGAGTCAACGATTAGAAACAAAAGCCATTCGAACACAAATGGAACGTTCCCAGTACATGGAGCATTCAACGCCTTTGCACCTTACCTCAAGTTTTGTTTTTGAGGATGCAGAAGAAATGCGTGCTGCTTTTGCAGAAGAGAAAGAACGCAATATCTATAGCCGTTTTACCAACCCAAACACTTCCGAATTGGTCGAAAAGGTAGCCGATATGGAAGGTGCCGAAGATGGCGTTTCTTTTGCTACAGGTATGGGAGCTGTATTTGGCACCTTTGCCGCCTTGCTCAATAGTGGAGATCATATCGTATCTGCCCGTGCTGTCTTTGGATCCACCCACACTTTATTCACCAAGTTTCTCCCAAAGTGGAATATTGAAACAACTTATTTTGATGTGGAAGCGATTGAGACAATTGAAGACTTGATTCAACCCAACACTAAAATCATTTATGCAGAATCACCCACTAACCCTGGGGTAGCGATTTTAGATTTAGCTTTTTTAGGACAAGTTGCCAAGAAACACAATTTAATTTTGGTCATTGACAATTGTTTTGCAACACCCTATTTGCAGCAGCCCATCAAGTTTGGTGCAGATATCGTCATACATTCTGCCACTAAGCTAATTGACGGTCAAGGTCGTGTTTTAGGTGGAGTTACCGTTGGTCGAAAAGATTTGATCAGAGAAATTCATCTCTTCGCCAGAAACACTGGTTCGGCTCTTTCTCCTTTCAATGCTTGGGTATTGTCAAAGAGCATGGAAACTTTGCCCGTGCGCGTAGATCGTCATTGCCAAACAGCGCTAACCATAGCCGAATTCTTGGAAAATCATCCCAAAGTAAACTGGGTGAAATATCCATTCCTCAAATCGCATCCACAATATGCACTGGCCAAAAAGCAAATGAGTCAAGGAGGAAGTATCATTGCTTTTGAAGTTAAAGGAGGGTTGGTCGCTGGTCAACGATTTTTTGACAGTATCAAATTATTAAGCCTCTCGTCTAATTTGGGCGATTCAAGAACCATAGTTACGCATCCGGCTTCAACCACCCACAGCAAACTTGTAGAAGCAGATCGACTGGCTGTAGGAATTACCGACGGTATGGTGCGCTTGTCGATTGGTTTAGAGCACTTTGAAGACATTAAAAACGACCTAGCACAAGCGTTAGATAAAATATAAATGACAGCAATAGAAAAAGCTTTACAGCAAAGAATTTTGGTCTTAGACGGCGCCATGGGTACCATGCTTCAGGCCTATAAATTTGAGGAAGAAGATTTTCGTGGAGATCGCTTTACAACGCATCCTTCTCCTTTGAAAGGGAACAATGACTTGTTGTCTTTGACCCAGCCAGAAGCCATAAAAGCAGTTCATCGCGCTTATTTTGAAGTTGGTGCGGATATTGTAGAAACCAACACCTTTTCTTCTACTTCAATTGGAATGGCAGATTATGCCATGGAAGATTGGGTCTACGAACTCAATGTCCAATCGGCAAAACTTGCCCGTGAAGTAGCCGATGATTTTACCAAGGCAAATCCGCATAAACCCCGTTTTGTTGCAGGATCGATTGGTCCAACTAACAGAACAGCCAGCATGTCTCCAGATGTCAATGATCCTGGTTATCGTGCGGTCACCTTTGATGACTTGGTTGAAGCCTATAGCGAGCAAGTTCGTGGTTTGGTCGAAGGAGGATCTGATGTTCTTTTGGTTGAAACGGTGTTCGATACCTTAAATGCCAAAGCGGCTTTATTTGCTATTGATGTGTTAAAAGAAGAGAACAATTGGGACATCCCCGTCATGATTAGCGGGACAATAACCGATGCCAGTGGACGAACCCTTTCTGGACAAACCGTTGAAGCTTTTGCCACATCGGTTTCGCATATTCCCTTGTTGAGTATTGGCTTTAATTGCGCTTTAGGGGCTGACCAATTACTGCCCTATGTACGTCGTTTGTCCAAAGAAACTGAAGTCATGGTATCTGCTCATCCCAATGCAGGTTTACCCAATGCCTTTGGTGCCTATGATCAGACGCCCGAGGAGATGCGCGATTTGATAGAGAAATATTTACAAGAAAACCTCATTAATATTATTGGGGGCTGCTGTGGTTCAACCCCAGAGCATATTCAGCTTATTGCTGAAGTAGCGTCAAACTACTCACCTAGAAAAATAAACATCAACGCCTAATGGAAGAACGTTATTTAAAACTTTCTGGACTAGAACCCTTGGTCGTTACGCCCGAATCAAATTTTGTAAATGTTGGGGAACGTACCAATGTTACTGGGTCTCGTCGTTTTTTGCGATTGATTGAACAAGGAGATTTCAATACAGCCATAGAGGTAGCCCGTGATCAAGTTGACGGAGGAGCACAAATTCTGGATGTCAACATGGACGAAGGAATGATTGATGGTGCTAAGGCCATGACAACCTATCTGAATTTGCTTGCGGCAGAACCTGATATATCTCGAATTCCAATTATGATTGATTCTTCCAAGTGGGAAATCATTGAAGCTGGATTGAAGGTTGTTCAAGGGAAATGTGTGGTGAATTCCATCAGCCTAAAAGAAGGGGAAGAAAATTTTATTCAGCAAGCTAAGACCATTCGACGGTATGGTGCAGCAGTCATTGTAATGGCTTTTGACGAAGACGGACAAGCCGACTCCTTAGAAAGACGAATTGAAATCTGTCAACGTTCCTACACCATTTTGGTAGAGAAGGTTAAATTTCCCCCAGAAGACATCATCTTTGATCCGAACGTTTTTCCTGTTGCCACGGGAATGGACGAACATAAATTAAACGCATTAGATTTCTTCAAAGCCACGAAGTGGATTCGCGAAAATCTACCCCACGCCCATGTTAGCGGGGGAGTGAGTAATGTATCTTTTTCTTTCCGTGGAAATAATTTGGTGCGCGAAGCCATGCATTCTGCTTTTCTATATCATGCCATTCAGCATGGAATGGACATGGGAATTGTAAATCCTACCATGCTAGAGATTTACGATGAAATTCCAAAAGATTTACTTACCCACGTGGAAGATGTCTTATTGAACAGAAGAGACGATGCCACAGAGCGTCTACTTGACTTGGCAGAGTCACTCATCAACAATCAAAAAGAACACAAGGTTGAGGTCAAAGCTTGGCGTAGCGAAGCTGTACAAGATCGTATTACCCATTCTTTGGTCAAAGGGATTGACGAGTTTATTGAACTCGATGTGGAAGAAGCACGGCAGGCCGTAGCTAAACCCATTGAGGTAATCGAGGGACATTTGATGACCGGGATGAATGTGGTCGGTGATCTTTTTGGTTCAGGAAAAATGTTTTTGCCTCAAGTCGTTAAGTCTGCACGCGTAATGAAAAAAGCCGTAGCTTATTTACTGCCCTATATTGAGGCAGAAAAAGAGGGTAAGCAACAAGCCGCTGGGAAAATATTAATGGCCACGGTTAAAGGTGATGTTCACGACATCGGAAAGAATATTGTAGGCGTTGTACTGGCTTGTAATAATTATGAGATCATTGATCTAGGGGTTATGGTGCCTCCAGAGAAAATCATTGAAACAGCCCTAAGAGAGCAAGTAGATATCATTGGCCTTTCGGGTTTAATTACTCCATCGCTCGACGAAATGATTTATATCGCTCAAGAATTGAAACGTCAAAACATGGATACTCCACTAATGATTGGTGGAGCAACTACGTCAAAGGCGCATACGGCGGTTAAGATATCTCCTGAATTGGATTCCACAGTAGTACACGTTAACGATGCTTCTCGAGCGGTAACAGTAGCAGGAAGTTTGTTAAATAAAGAAAATGCTCCACTGTATAAAGAAACAATTCGAAAGGAATACGAAATCTTTCGCGCAAAATTCTTGGATCGTCAGGAAACCAAAGAGCATATTGATCTAGCTACAGCTCGTGCTAAAAAATTACAGTTGGATTGGGAGGCATTCACGCCATTTAAACCAAACCAATTAGGTGTACAAATCATCGAAAACCAAGACTTGGATGCTTTGGTGCCTTTTATCGATTGGAGCCCATTTTTCCGATCGTGGGATTTACACGGACACTATCCAGCCATTCTCAATGATCCTATTGTGGGGGAACAAGCTGTCGAGTTGTTCGCCGATGCGCAGGTCATTCTTTCAGAAATATTGGAGAAGAAGCTTTTAACCGCCAAGGCTGTTTTTGGCTTATTCCCAGCCAATTGTGTTAATGATGACGACATCGAGGTATATGTAGATGAGACACGTGATACAGTAGCAGGTACTTTTTTAACACTGCGTCAGCAAATCAAAAAGCGGGAAGGAAAAACCAATCTTGCTTTGGCCGATTTTATCGCACCTAAAGGGAGCGGTAAAAATGATTATATCGGAAGTTTTTGTGTATCCACTGGTTTTGGTATAGCCGAACTAGCCAAAGCATACGAAGAGGCGAATGATGATTACAATGCCATCATGGTGAAAGCATTGGCCGACCGTTTTGCCGAAGCCTTTGCTGAATTCTTGCACAAAGAGGTTCGAACCACGCATTGGGGATATGCCGTAAACGAAAACCTCGACAATGCTGCTTTGATTAAGGAAAGTTACAAGGGAATTCGCCCAGCTCCGGGCTACCCCGCCTGCCCAGATCATTTAGAGAAAAACACCATTTGGGAATTACTCCAAGTTGAGGAGAATATTGGGGTAATCTTGACCGAAAGTTTAGCCATGTGGCCAGCCGCGTCGGTTTCAGGTTATTATTTTGCCCATCCAGAAGCTCAATATTTTGGCGTAGGAAAGATCACCCGTGACCAATTAGAAAGTTTTAGCAAACGAAAACAACTACCGATTGAAGAAGCCGAAAAATGGCTTCGACCAAATTTAAAATAGCAACACGTGAAAGTAACCGAACACATTGCCCAAGCAAAGAACAAAACTCAATTCACCTTTGAGATTCTTCCACCATTAAAGGGACAGAATATACAGTCCATTTATGATTCGATTGATCCACTTATGGAATTTAACCCGCCTTTTATAGATGTGACTTACCATAGAGAGGAATACGTGTATAAAGAGTTAGATAATGGTCTTTTACAGAAGCACGTCATCCGAAAGCGGCCAGGGACGGTTGGTATTTGTGCGGCCTTGCAACACAAGTACAATGTCGATGCTATTCCGCATATTTTATGTGGTGGTTTTACCAAAGAAGACACAGAGAATTTCTTGATTGACCTTGATTTTTTAGGAATTGATAATGTGGTTGCCTTGCGCGGTGATGCGATAAAGTCAGAAACCTATTTTACGCCTAACAAAGAAGGGCATGCCTTTGCTAGTGATTTGGTCGGTCAAATTCAAGATTTGAATAAAGGGCATTATTTGGATGAGGAAATTCTTAATACTTCTAAAACCGATTTTTGTATCGGTGTGTCGGGTTATCCAGAAAAACATATGGAAGCCCCTTCTTTGGAAAGTGATCTTCACTTTTTAAAGAAAAAAATTGACGCAGGTGCAGATTATATTGTCACCCAAATGTTTTTTGACAATCAAAAGTTTTTTGAGTTTCAAGACAAGTGTAAAGAAGCGGGGATCAATGTTCCCATTATTCCGGGGCTAAAACCGCTAGCCACTAAAAAGCAATTGAATGCCTTACCCCATCGTTTTCATGTGGATTTACCCGAGGCTTTGATCAAAGCTGTAATTAAATGCAAAGATAACGCTGCTGTCCGCCAAGTGGGGATGGAGTGGTGCACGCAACAATCCAAAGAGCTCAAAGAAGCTGGCGTGCCTTTTCTACATTATTATTCTATGGGAAAATCAGATAATATTAAAGCCATCGCAGTGGCGGTGTTTTAAAAAAGGTCTTCCCGCAAAATAGCATAGCTATAATTATCTTCCCATTTTCCGCGTATGGGCAAGATTCCCCTGTGCATTCCTT
>ENA-OUOG01000611-OUOG01000611.1-marine-metagenome-genome-assembly--contig:-NODE-611-length-46249-cov-4.948908_pt1 | contig 46249 bp, 34 predicted proteins | sample MGYA00248635_ERZ508505 | MGnify/ENA primary metagenome ERZ508505 (study PRJEB26176, sample SAMN06267871) | marine metagenome | isolation source: Saanich Inlet, British Columbia, Canada | place: Pacific...
TACCATAGCCCAAAAAGCTTGGAGCATTCAATTGAACCATCAGTCTCAAATGAATATTCTCTACATTTCTGTTCATTTTTATCGATTTCTCAAGCATTTCTTTCCCTTCATTGAACCAATTATATTTAGAGATTGGATTACTCACATATTCTGCCATCATCATTTTACAAACTCCTTTGTAAGCATTGATTGTGATTTTATCTCTCAAATCTGAAACAGTGATTTCCCTTTTCAAAAAAGATTCAGCTGTCGTTCTATTTTCAACTTGCCTAAAACTCTCCCTAAATCCGTCCAAATCATTTCCAGAAAAAGAGAACAACGAACAAAAACTAAGGACAAAAACTAGAATTAGATTATTCATATTATTCTCATTTTATAATCGAAATATGATTTCGTTAGCAAAGCAAATTTCATTGGGTTGCTCACTCTTATTCTATTTGCTTTTATATCCTCTACATCAGAATTGATTAGCTTTTTCAGTAATTTACTGTAATACTTATAAGCAGTATAAACACCAAACTTTGCAGATTCCGGAAGTTTCTTAATCCCTTCAAAAGCTTCGTCAAAGTCTTGTTGAATCTCAATAATTATTTCTGCTTTATTTTCTTCACTCAATCCCATTCCTTCCAAATGAGGGAAATAAACCCTGTTCAACTCCTCAGAGTCTGCTTTTAAATCTCTTAAGAAATTTACTTTTTGAAAGGCACTACCTAATTTCATAGCTGGCTCTTTTAAATTCTCGTACATTTCTTGGTCTCCGTTCACAAATACTTTCAAGCACATTAATCCTACCACATCAGCAGAACCATAAATATATTCTTGGTAATCTTCGGTTGTTGAATAGATATTTTTGTTCAAATCAAATTTCATGCTTTTCATAAATGCATCAACCAGTCTGTAATCAATGTTGTATTTCTTTAAAACATCCTGAAATGAGTTCAAGATCGGGTTCAAACTTATTCCTCTATCAATGGCTAGTTTTAAATCTCGTTCGAATTCTAAGATTAAAGTCTCCTTGTCATAATCATGAAAAGTATCCACAATTTCATCAGCAAATCTTACAAAACCATAAATCGCATGTATATCATCCTGAATTTTTGGCGACAACATTTTTACTGCCAAAGAAAAAGAAGTACTATAGTTAGTAGTTACAATTTTACTGGCTTCATAGGACACTTTATCAAATATACTTTTCATACTCTTTATCTTAACTGATTACTTTATCTTCTCTTTTTGTTGCTCCCGATTTTTCGATGAGTCCGCTCACCACCTTTCCCGAAATAAGCGAAGGCGGAACACCTGGCCCTGGCGAAGTTAACTGACCGGTAAAAAATAGGTTTTCTACTTTCTTGCTTTTCAATTTGGGCTTTAAAAACGCAGTTTGTTTCAACGTGTTAGCCAATCCGTAGGCATTTCCCTTAAATGAGTTGTACACTTCTACAAAATCAGAATGAGCAAAAGATTCATACACTTCAATATTTGGCCTTATATCTTCGCCAATGTGTTTTGTAAGTCGATCACAAATCATATCAAAATACTTCTTTCTAATCTCTTCAGAGTCATTCGTTAACTCCGTTGACACAGGTACCAAAAAGAACATATTTTCCTTCCCTTCTGGCGCTACAGACGAATCTGTTTTGCTGGGACTACACACATAAAAAAGGGGCTTTTCTGGCCATTTGTGCGTATCATAAATTTCTGTAGCGTGCACATCAAAACTTTCATCAAAAAATAAATTGTGATGCTTTATTCCCTCTACCCTTTTATTCACCCCAACATAATACAACAAACTAGACGGTGCCATGGTTCTATTATCCCAATATTTAGTGGAATAATTTCTTTCCGAAACATCCAGTAATTTCTGCTCGGTGTGGTGATAATCTGCTCCACTCACAACGATATCTGCCTCTATTTTTTCGCCATTTACAATAATTCCCGTTGCTTTAGAGTTCCGTGTTGTAATTTTTTCTACACCTGAATTCGTGTGAAACTTCACTCCCAAATCCTGAGCTACGGAAACCATTCCTTCCACTATCTTTCCCATTCCACCCATTGGATACCATGTACCAAGCGCCATATCAGCATAATTCATCAGGCTATACAACGAAGGAGTATTTTGAGGTTTTGCACCTAAAAAAAGAACAGGAAACTCTAATAACTCAATCAATTTTGGATGTTTGAAATAGCTTCTTATGTGTTTACTAATTGGTTTAAATAAATCAAGGGAAAGACCTTTTTTAGCGATATCTAACGTCATAAACTCTGTGATAGAAAGGGATGGCTTTGTCACAAACTCTCCCATACCAATGTCATACTTCGTTTTGGCTTCGCTCATAAATTGCCTAAGCTTTTCGCCCGAACCTTTTTCGTAAGCTTCAAAATATTCTTCCAACTCTTTCATGTCTGAAGGAATATCATCTGGTTTGTCACTCCAAAAAACTCTATAACTTGGGGATAATCTTACTAATTCGTAATAATCTGAAACCTTTTTACCAAAATCTTCAAAATATCTATCAAATACATCTGGCATCCAATACCAACTTGGTCCCATGTCAAAAGTAAAACCCTCTTTCTCTGTTACACGAGCTCTACCACCCAAAGACTTATTCTTTTCATAAACAGATACATCGAAACCAGCCTTGGCTAAGTAACTGGCTGCCGAAATTGAGGAAAACCCTGATCCTATTATTGCTACTTTTTTATTCATTTTGTATACTCAATCACCATACAGAATTTAACGCTCGGCAATTCTGGATTAGATTTCTTCATTTTTTTTATGTTGAATTATATTTGATCTACGAGCTTTATAATAGAATCGTGAACCATAACATTATCGGGTATTTTTTTTAAATCAATATCTCTGACATTATTACCCAGCACATGCATTTTTTCTTTCCTTTTGGATAAAATATTTTTACTAACAGTTTGTAAGTATTCCAAAACCTTATCCTTACTTGGCTCTACAGTAAAATAACTAATGTAAGTTATATTTTCAAATACATGTTGTAGCTCATATAAGTTTTCTAGAGGAACACTCGGACCTAAAAATACAGATTTATATCCTTTTAGCATCAATTCAAAGTGTAAATAAAGAATTCCAATGTCATGAATTTCATTCATTGGTAAGTACAAAATATAAGTCATGTCATCTTTTGGACTAACATTTTGAACTCTTTCTATATTCACAAGGATTTTTTGTTTAATCAATGTAGAAATGAATCTTTCGTGGGCTGGACTTATCGTATTTGTAGACCACAAATTACCAATATCTGTAAGTAAAATAAGAAACTCTTTCAGAAACACATCTCTAAATGAATTTCGTGCCAAAAGCTGATTGTAAGTAGACTCGAACAAAGATTGATCGAAGTTTAACATAGCAATTTTAAAATTATTCACCGCCAAGGAATTCTCTTTGTTTTCGATGGTTATTTCCCTTACTTTATCATTTAGCTCTTCTTCACTAATATCAGCAATGTGAGAAATTTTAACACCGCTATTATTCAAAACAGCTATGTTGAGGATTTTCATTAAATTTTGAAGATTGTAAGTTCTAATATTGCTATCCGATCTTTCTGGCTCTAAAAGATTATACCTCTTTTCCCATATACGAATTGTGTGAGCCTTGATTCCACTCAGGTTTTCCAGGTCTTTTATTGAAAAAGAATTTTTGATTGACATGTTTTGTTTAATATTTGTATAAATATATTAAACTAAATTAACACAAATATATTTAGGAAGAGAAGTTAAAAAGAAATAATTATTAAGAATACTGATTTTCACTGACTTTTGTACAAAAACTCCATCGTTAAACAAAATCAGTTCTTCTTTTTGAAATCTCCATTTTTCCATGCCTTCACAAATTGGCTCCAAGCAATTGGGTTTAGCAGATTATTGGGCGGTGCTTGACCTGCATAGTAAAGTCGAGAATGCACATCTTGCATTTGCCATTTAAAATTAAGAGAGCCTCCTGCTGGATAAGCTTCTTGTTTCAAAGCTAAAGCCTCTTGATTCAAGTTATTTTGAGCCCGAGTAAGATCATCGTTGGGAATATCCGTATTTAAAAACGCATCGCGAAATTGTTCTCTTGATGGCCAGGGATACACATCTAGCTGAGCTAACTTTACAGTATCTTCTTCCATTGAATGAATGAGAGAATACCTGCCGTTCATTAATGAATCTGGTATTACATAAGTTGATTTTTTATATCCAATAGAAGAAAAAACGACTGTATCACCAGGTATAGCAACAAAAGAAAAGAATCCATAATAATCGGAACTCGTCCCTCGGAACGAACTTTTTTCTAGAACCGTAACGAATGGAACTGGCTCTAAATTTGCTCCAGAAACCACAACTCCAGAAATCTGGATATAAATTTCTTTAACTGAATCAGTTTTTAGTCCAACAGAAGAAGTTGAGTCTACCTGCGAAAAACCATCGAAAGCAAAACTCATCGCTATAAAAATCAATATGGAGGAAATCATTTTCATCTCTTATAAAGATAAATAAAAACACACTTAAAATTCAATTCTTACCTTAAGAGATGTTAATTAATCTTTATAAAACACCCTTTTCACCCTTTGAGAAATAGAAGTCAACACCTCATAAGGAATGGTGTCCATGGCTTTTGCCATATCCTCAATAGAGTTGTGTTTACCAAAAATTTCAATTTCATCGCCAACTCTTACAGCTAATCCTGAAATATCTATCATACAAACATCCATGCAAATATTACCCACTAATTCACAAGCTTGGTCTTCCCAATAAAAAGAAAAATTCCTGTTCCCCAAACTTCTTCTAATCCCGTCTGAATAACCAATTGGAAGCATAGCAATAGTCATTGCTGATTCTGCTTTGGTTTTTCTACCGTACCCAATCGAATCTCCTTTTTCAAGTTTTTTTGTTTGAATCACAACCGTTTTTAACCTGCTAATTGGCTTTATATTAGAAACTTTTTCTCCTACATTGATTCCGTACAAACCAATACCTAATCTAACCATATCATATTGATGATCATTGTAATTTTCGATACCTGCAGTATTCAAAACATGACGATGAATTGGGTAATTAAAATTAGAAATTAAATAAGACGAATAATCGTCAAATTTTCTTAATTGCTTGAGCGTATATTCTTTTTCCGCTAAATCATCGGCACTAGACAAATGTGAAAAAGCCGACCGAACATAAACCTCTGGCTGAGCATATAAATACTGTACAAGTGCAGGCAGCTGTTCAGGCAAAAACCCTAATCTGTTCATTCCTGTTTCCAGTTTTATATGAACAGGGTAATCTTTCTTATTGGAAACAATGAGATCCTTTACCAGCTCGTCTAACATTTCTAGGGAATAAACTTCGGGTTCCAGATCGTATTTTATCAAATCCATGAAAGTTTCTGGCTCAGGATTCATAACTACGATAGGCATGGTTATTCCTTTTTTTCTCAAAGCAATCCCTTCATCGGTGTAGGCAACTCCAAGGTAATCTACTTTTTCTTGTTCCAAAAACAATGGGATTTCCGTAGCTCCAGAACCGTATGCAAAAGCTTTTACCATGACCATAAGCTTGGTTGTTGGAGCTATCTTTTTTCGGTAAATCGCCAAATTATCCGACAACTGATTCAAGCTAATCTCCAAAACAGTTCTATGGTTTTTTTCTTCTAAAACCTTTGCTACCTGCTCCAATCTATGGTGTCTACTTCCTTTTATTAATACATAATGATCTCTGAAACTGAATTCTTTTAACTGTGCCAATAGTTCGGTTGTTGAGTAATATTGCACCAACTCAATTTCTTTGTCCAATCCATTAATCTTATCGGTTCCCACAACCAACAATCTATTCACTTCACTGGAATTTATTAGCTCAATTAATTTTGAATCCGAAAACGGAGTTTCCGGGATTTCGGTAATAATGAGGGTGGTAGGAAAAGCCTTTGCTTGAGCTTTTAAATATTCTAAAGACAAGACCAGAGAGGAATAACTAATGTTATATCCATCATTGATTAAAGTTGAATTCTCAATCCCCTTTTTCATCTCAAGCCTTAATGCCAATGGAGACAAATGGTTTATTCTTTCTTGGATAACCAATTTATTATACCCCATTTTTAGCAGAACAGCAACGCAAATTTTACAGTTCTCTATAGATGATTTATCTTCGAATGGAAAGGTAAAACCAGTTAACTCATCTTGGTAAGTAACCCTATCCGAAACGCTTACAAACAACTGTTTTTTTTCTTCTAATTTTTGTTCCAAACTAGTAAATCCATCTTGGTGAGCTTCTCCCATTCTTGTCAAGACTCCCAGAGTGGGCTGAATAATTTTGGCCAATTTTGACATTTCACCTACTTCAGAAATTCCTGCTTCAAAAATTGCCAATGTGTGATTTTCATTCAACAACATGATCGAAAGCGGAACACCAATTTGAGAATTGAAACTCTTGGGACTTCTGCAAATCAAGAAATCTGGACTAAGCAATTGATACAACCATTCTTTTACGATTGTTTTTCCATAACTCCCTGTAATTCCTATGACCGGGAGATTAAACTTACTTCTATGGTAAATCGCCAATTGCTGAAGTGCCAATAAAGTATCTTTTACTTGTATCACGGCAATTCCACTGTGGTGTATTGTCATCTCTTTTGACACAACAAATACAGAAACACCCTTTTGTATCAAAGAATCTATAAAATCATGTCCATTTCTTTTGGCGGTTTCCAAGGCAAAAAAAACAGTAGATGAAGAGTTTTGAACAGAACGACTATCAATAGAAACATGATTCACCAAGCAGTCATTTGAAACCAACAATTGCCCTCCGATACTTTCTGCTAATTCTACAACCGAATATTTCATTGTTTCATAGATTTATTAAAACAAACTCTACACAAAGGCTCGTAGGCCTCCGTTTCGCCAAGCATCACTTGTTGCTCGTCTGTCGTTTTTCTATGCGAAAACTGAGCCAGAGAACCACATTTTACACAAATAGCATGAACTTTAGTAACATATTCTGCTGTTGCAATTAAGCTTGGCATTACCCCAAAAGGTTTTCCAGCAAAATCCATATCCAACCCAGCAACAATTACCCTAGCACCATTATTTGCAAGCTGATTACAAACCTCCACAAGCCCTTCGTCAAAAAACTGAGCCTCATCAATTCCAATTACTTCTATGCCATCTGCCAAAATCAAAATATTGCTAGAAGAAGAAACCGGAGTAGAACGGATTGAGTTCTCATTGTGACTCACAACAGCTTCATTGTCGTAGCGCGTATCTATTGCAGGTTTAAAAATCTCTACTTTTTGCTGAGCAAATTCAGCTCTTTTTAATCGTCTAATTAGTTCTTCCGTTTTCCCCGAAAACATAGAACCACAAACTACCTCTATCCAACCTCTTTTTTCGTTTCCTTGCGTTAATGATTCTAAAAACATGTACTTTTTCTTTGAGTCAAAATTACGAATTAAAAAGACATAAAAAAAGGGATAACAATCGTGTTTTGCTATCCCTTTTTCCTCTTAAATTAAATTTTATTGATTCGAAACTTCAGCTCTCATCTTTCTTCCTCCTTCTATTTCAACTCCATTTATACCTTTCAATAATTTTCCTGCAACTTTTGGCGCTACATCAACAAAACTAAAGTTATCCATCATCCTGATTTTACCTAAGTTTTTACCTGCAACTCCTCCTTCTTGACAAAGAACTCTTATCAAATGTCCTTTATCAGAAAAATCTTTTTCACCAACATTCAAAAACAAGGTAGTAGTTTCTCCATCCACATTTCTATTGAATCCTCCGCTGTCTCTATCCCCTCTTCTATGGCTCCTATCACTACGGTCGCTTCTTTCGCTTCTCGGTCTTCTTTCCCCTCTATCTCTTCCTCTGTCACGATCTCTTCCTCCTCTATCCCTATCTCTTCCTCTTCTTTCGTTACCTCTTCCTCCTCTGTCTCTATCTCCTCCTCTCGAATCATCATTGATATCTCGTGCATTTTCGTAGTAAGACAAGAATCTATTGAATTCGGCAGAAACAAACTTCGTGATAATTTCTTCTTTAGAAAGTTCTTTTAACTTTTCGTCTACAGCTGGCAAATAAGGAGCAATTTGCTCTTCTTTTACTTCTACATCCACTACTTTGTCAATCAATTGCATCAATTGCTTTTCGCAAATATCTTTTCCCGTAGGGAAAGTCTTTTGGTCAATTTTTGAATTAATTATCTTCTCTACAAATCTCAATTTGTTTGCCTCTCTGTTGTTCAATAATAAAATTGAAGTTCCTTTTTTACCAGCACGAGCTGTTCTTCCAGATCGGTGAGTATAACTTTCAATTTCATCAGGCAAGTTGTAGTTTATTACGTGTGTAATATCATCTACATCAATCCCTCTTGCAGCAACATCAGTCGCAACTAACAATTGAATATCTTTATTTCTAAACGCCTTCATCACTCTATCTCTTTGAGCTTGTGACAAATCACCGTGTAATGGCTCTGCGCTATAATTACTTTTCATTAATTTGTCTGCAACCTCAGAAGTTTCTCTTCTTGTTCTACAGAAAATTACTCCATAAATATTAGGTTCAAAATCAATGATTCTTTTCAAACCATGAAATCTATCTCTGTCATTTACTTTGTAAAAATGGTGTTCTATGTTTTTTGAAGCTGCATTTTTAGTACCCACAGTAATCTCAATTGGATTCTCCATGTAGGTCTTAGCAATCCTTACAACCTCCTTAGGCATTGTAGCCGAAAACAACCAAGTTTGTTTGTCATTAGGTGTATTTTCCAAGATAGCATCAATATCTTCCTTGAAACCCATGTTTAGCATTTCATCAGCTTCATCAAGAGCTACGTAGCTCACTTTAGACAAATCAACTCTTTTTCTCTTAATCATATCCATTAATCTTCCTGGAGTAGCAACAACTATTTGTGCACCTCTATTCAATTGACGAACCTGAGTATCTATACTTGCACCTCCATATACAGGCACGATGTTAGCACCTCTGAAGTTTCTAGAGAACTGTTGAAAATCTTTACTTATTTGAATACACAATTCTCTCGTAGGGCAAATAACCAAACCTTGAGTGGTTTTGCTATTAAAATCTACTTGATTTACCATTGGTAAACCAAAAGCTGCAGTTTTACCTGTTCCAGTCTGAGCCAATCCAACTAAATCTCTGTCAGTTTCTAATAATTGTGGTATTGCTTCTTGTTGAATAGGTGAGGGTTCAACAAAACCCAAAGACGCAACTGCGTCCAAGACCTCTTGCTTGAGGCCAAGTTCTTTAAATGTCATTTCTGATTTTTTTAATTAATAATTATGAATAAAAATCTCTTAAAAAAATCACATTAACACGACATTACGAGGTTCAAGAAATCCTTATTCCGCCACAAAGGTAGTGTTTATTATTAACAAAAACGAACAAACTGTTGATAAACAAAAAAAAGGCACAAACTAATGTCCGTGCCTTTCACTATATATTATCTTTATTATTACCTTCTTCGTCTTCTTCTTTTCTGAGGAATAAAATTGTAACCTACAGTTAAATGAACTGCATGGTGATAAGAATCGAAATTGATATTCTGGGTTACTGGCATTAAACTTCCAACATACCTCACCCCAAATCTAAACCCTTTTTCAAAATCATACATTACACCAGCAACCGCTGCAATATCAATAGTATTGTAGTCAATTTTAAATTCATTAGGCCTATCTCTTTTCGCTGTATTTACAGTTGTCTGATCATAAATAGTTACACTGGTTGTCACTTCATTACTCTCAGTTTTACCAAGGAACAGACCTATCTGAGGGCCAGCAAAAACACTTATGTAACTTTTTCTACCGTATTTACCCGTATTAGGATTTAGGTTGTACTTAAATAAAATTGGAATATCCAAGTAAGTCAATTCATTATAGATATAATTCTCAGATATTACCGAAACTAAAGAATCAGCTCCAAAAGATTTAAGTACTTCATTATAATTCCTTAAACTAACAGAAGGTTCAATTTGAATTCCAATTGCATCCGTAATTGAATAATCTAAAAATAATCCGAAATTATAACCAAAACCGCCAGTTTTTGCATATTGCAAATCGATTTGATCTACTTCTGGCTTTACCGAATTGAACTTAGAGACAATAGCCCCGGTTGCAGATTGAGGTACCATATAATAACCCGTTCCAGCTCTTATTCCAAACTTTATTTGAGAAAACATTCCTGTTGCAAGCAACAGGAATGAACTCAATAACACTATTTTTTTTATACTCATAAAAGATTACTTGATGAACGTTTTATTTAGTAAATGCGTTAACAAATTGTAACCCCCAAGGCTCTTCTTTGTAGATTACTAATCCAAAAGAAATATCTTTTGTATTCCAAGTCACATCCTTCTTAGCTGTAAAATCTAAGTTTACAGTATAGCCTCTTTCAGCTCCATTTGTTGTTAGCTGATAACCGAAATTCTTTACAGAGCTAACTGTTGTTGGTTTAGCAATTCTAGCTACATAATTATGATGAATAGTATTATTTCCATCATCATGTCCATTTTGATAACCTACGATATTGTCAACCATCATGTAAGGAGCAATGTAATAAACACCTTCAACATTGGCAAAGAATTTGGTTGTTGTTTTCAACGATACATTTTGACCAGAAACCTCCATGTCGTAATTTGCACTTGCAACAACATAATCAGACTCGATATGTTGAGTAATTACAGAATCATGAGCATCTGCGATAAAATTGTAGAAAAAAGTTGGAACACTTGAACCAAGGTTGAATTCAGGCCCTACCTCTCTAAACAGTTCAGAACCTTCATCTGATACAAACGCATCTTTCCAGGCCATAAACAAAGCTTTTCCTTTGTAAGTTTGCTTAAGTGATTCAAACTGAGGGAACCCCCAACTTCCACAGGGTCCACACCATGTAGCAGTTCTCTTTCCTATAACTGCCATATTAGCTTCAGTTACTTCCAAAGTATTTTCCGATTCTTCCATTGGCGAGGTCTTACGACATGCAACGAATGCTGTTGCAACCAACAGACCTAAAACGATTTTTTTCATAATAAATAGTTTAAAATTGTAATGCAATATTGTTATTTTATAAATAGCTCAATTCGTATTGCGTTCCGTTGAGCTAATAATTTGGGATGCGTTAGTTTAACACACATTCATTTTTGTAATATCCATTTAGGTATGAGCCTGTTTCGCAAGTAGTGGTAGCATCTTTCTTCTTTCCAGTGATCACGGTTTTAGTAGTAGTTGTTGGCAATGGCGAAGTAGGAGTTGCATCGGTTAAGGTACATGTACAAGTGTATTCCTTTGATCCACAACTTGATAAGGCAATAAAAAGTGCTACTGATAAGCTCAATACTAATTTTTTCATTTCAAAATTTATTTTTACAATGTTCTAAATTACAACTTTTTTTTTTATCAACCGCGTAATAGAGAATTTTCTTTATCAAAAGAATGAAGTGGAAGTGTAAGTTGAATAAAAACTCATAGTCTTTGATTCTTTTTCAAAAATAAGTTTTTAAAACACAAACTTTTTTTTGATCTTGCAATAGAATAAAAAAGAAGAAAATGTCTACCTGTCAATTTTGCAAAATAGAAATTTCCATTAAGTCCCAAAAAGCGAAGAAATTTTGCTCTACAAATTGTCGTGTAAAGGCTTATCAAAAAAGAAAGAGAATGAGTCCTACAATGACCTGTTATGTGTGCAAGGAAGGTGTTTTGACTTACCGAATTATGCTAAACAAAGCTCCACAGATAAAGTGCACGGCTTGCAACACAATTTGGAAATCGGAATAATGGAGACGGTTCGTTTTCTTATTCATTACGGCTTACATTTCCTCTTTCCTATTTTAGTTGCCTACATTTTTTTTAGAAAAAAATGGAAATTGGTTTCTCTTGTTTTTTTATCCACAATGCTTGTAGACGTTGATCATTTAATGGCTGAACAAATTTTTGATGCCAATCGATGCAGCATTAATTTTCATCCACTTCATTCTTATTACGCAATCCTAGTTTACGCTCTTGGATTATTATGGAAAAAGACACGAACTGTTAGCTTAGGACTTATTTTCCATATGCTTACAGATTGGCAAGATTGCTTCTGGATCTACTAAAAAGAACTATTTCCTTCCTGGGCGGGGTTTTGTGAAGTTCTTTTTAGGTGCAGGATTATCGGTTTTCTTGGGCATTGGTCCACGCAAATGTATAATAAGTCCGTTCAGAAAATTACGCAGCAACTGATCTCCACATTCTTGATAATTTTTATGATCTTCTTTCTGAAAAATAGCATTCAGCTCGGGCTTAGTCATTTCAAAATCAACCAATTCCAAAACTTTTAGAATATCCTCATCTCTTAACTTATGAGCTACTCTCAGCTTTTTCATGATATCGTTATTCGTCAACATATAGTTATCTTTTTATTATTATTTATATTAATGCGCTTGCAACCAATTATCCCCTGTACTCATTTCTACTTCTAGAGGAACTACAATATTCACTGCATTTTCCATATTTTCTTTCACTAATTTCTCCATAATCTCCACTTCGTTTTTATCCACATCAAACACCAATTCATCATGAACCTGAAGTAACATACGAGAATTCAGTTTTTTAGCTTTCATTTCTTTCAGTACATTAATCATTGCAATCTTAATCACATCTGCGGCAGTTCCTTGGATAGGAGCATTTATTGCATTTCGTTCAGCATGACCTCGTACAATTGCGTTGCTCGAATTGATATCCTTCAAGTTTCTTCTCCTTCCCAAAAGAGTTTCAACATAACCATTTGCTTTGGCCTGAACAATTGACTCATCCATGTAAGATTTTATTTTAGGGTATTTTTCAAAATAACTATCGATTATTTCTTTTGCTTCTTTCCTTGGAATAGAAAGTCGCTGACCTAAACCAAAGGCCGAAATTCCATAAATAATTCCAAAGTTCACCATCTTGGCTTTGCTTCTCATTTCACGCGTCACTTCATCCATTGGCACATCAAATACTTTGGAAGCCGTAGCTGAATGAATATCATATTTGTTCACAAAAGCTTCTATCATTCCTTCGTCACCGCTTAGTGCTGCTATAATTCTCAATTCTATTTGAGAATAATCTGCTGCTAGCAATGTGAAATTGTCGTTTCTTGGAATAAATGCCTTTCTTATGTACCTGCCTTTTTCAGTTCGAATTGGAATATTCTGCAAATTGGGATTTACCGAACTCAACCGTCCGGTTGCAGCCACAGTTTGCATGTAACTCGTATGGATTCTTTTGGTATCCTCGGCAATAAGCAATGGCAATGCATCTACGTAGGTCGATTTTAATTTTTTGAGTGAACGATACTCCAAAATTTGATCAAAAATCTCGTGCTTTCCTACCATCTTACTTAAGGTATCTTCGCTCGTAGAATATTGCCCTGTTTTGGTTTTTTTGGCCTTCACATCAATGTCCATCTTTTCAAAAAGAACCTCACCAAGCTGCTTTGGCGAATCCAAATTAAAATCTGAAAATCCAGCCAGCGACTTTATTTCATCTTCTAATGCGATCAAATCTGTTTCTAATTCCTTCGAAAAATCTGCTAATGCTTTTACATCTAAATTAATTCCTTCTCGTTCCATTTTTTCCAAAACGGGCAGCAATGGCATCTCTATTTCCCAAAACAGTTTTTCAGTCTTTGTTTCATTTAATTTTTCTTCAAAAATTCCTTTCAGTTGAAAAGTTACATCTGCATCTTCACAGGCATATTCAAAAACTTCAGAAGGATCCAAATCCCTCATGTTTTTCTGGTTTTTCCCCTTCTTACCAATTAACGACTCGATTGAAACTGGCTTGTAACCCAAATAAGTTTCGGCCAACAAATCCATGTTGTGACGCATATCTGGTTGAATGAGATAATGAGCAATCATTGTATCAAATAACTTGCCTTTTATTTTCACTCCATAATTTTGAATAACAGCCAAATCATATTTTAAATTATGAGCAATTTTCTCAATGTTATCGCTCTCAAATAAATCTTTAAATTCATAAAGAACAGATGCTGCCTCTTCCCTGTTTTGTGGAAAAGAAACGTAGTATCCTTCTCCTTTTTTGAATGAAAAAGCAAGCCCCACAATTTCGGCTAACAAAGCATCCAACGAGGTTGTTTCTGTATCAAAACAAATTGATTTCTCGGCCATTAATTTATGTATCAAGTCCGTTCTTTTTTCTTTTGTATCAATAAGTTGATAGTTGTTCTTCACTGATTCTATCGTCTTAAAATCGACTGCCTCGGCTGTTTGTGGCTCTCCCGAATTTGAGGCAGGCGCAGAAAACATATCCAATTGTCCTTCAGTTTTCGTGTTCTGTATTTCAACACCAAAAGCTCTTTTTGCCAAAGTCCTGAATTCCAATTCGCTGAATAATTCAATGATTTTGTCTTTATCGGGCTCCGACATAATCAAATCTTTTTCATCAAACTCAACAGGAACATCTAAAATGATCGTGGCTAGCTTTTTGGAAAGCAAACCTTGTTCCGCAAAATTTATCACGTTTTCTTTCTGTTTTCCTTTCAAATCTTCTGCATTAGCAATCAAATTTTCAACAGAACCGTATTGTTTTATTAATTTTTTCGCTGTTTTTTCACCAATTCCAGGAATTCCCGGGATATTATCCACTGCGTCTCCCCATAAACCTAAAATATCAATCACTTGTTTGGGATGTTCTACGTCAAAATTTTCGCAAATTTCTTTCACGCCCAATACTTCAGCTGGTTTTCCCATTCGAGCAGGTTTGTACATAAAAACCTTATCCGTAACCAACTGACCAAAATCCTTATCAGGCGTCATCATGTAAGTTGTAAATCCAGCTTTTTCTGCTTTGACAGAAAGTGTTCCAATCACATCATCAGCCTCGTAACCCTCCTTCATTAAAATAGGTATATGAAAGGCCCGAATTATATCCATAATAATAGGAACAGATTTCTTGATATCCTCGGGAGTTTCTTGTCTATTTGCTTTGTAAGCAGCAAATTCTTGCGTTCGCAAGGTAGCTGCAGGAAAATCAAAAACCACAGCAATGTGTGTTGGTTTGTGATTGTTCAAAATATCTAACAAAGTATTCGTAAAGCCTAATACTGCCGATGTATTCAGTCCTTTTGAATTGATTCTTGGGTTTTTGATAAAAGCATAATAAGCTCTGAAAATCAGCGCATAAGCATCTAATAAATATAATTTCTTTTCTTCTTCCATTTCTTCTTTTTTATTGATGTTTTTCAATCATTTCTCCAATTTCCACAAACTCATTAACTGTAAGTTGTTCGGGTCTTTTGTTCAATAGCTCCTCTTCTATTGTTGCCTCTGGCAAAATTGATTTCAGGGAGTTTCGCAATGTTTTTCTTCTTTGATTAAATCCTAATTTTACCACTTGTTTAAATGTGCTCATGGAAATCCCAATTTCTTGATTCTCTTTTCTTACTAATTTTATTACTCCCGACTTTACTTTTGGTGGCGGATCAAACGCGCCCTCTGGAACGGTGAACAAATATTCGACAGAGTAAAAAGCCTGAATAAATACACTAATAATTCCGTAGTTTTTGTTTCCCGGCTTAGCATTCACTTTTTCCGACACTTCTTTTTGAAACATTCCTACGACTTCAGAAACCAAATCTTTGTTTTCAAAAATTTTATTCAAAATCTGGGAAGAGATGAAATATGGAAAATTTCCAAAAACCTTAAACGACTCTCCATTATTAAGTTTAGACAAGTCCAATTTCAAAAAATCAAAATCTACAACATCCAATTCCGGATAAGTTTCAGCCAGGTAAGATATGGAGTCACCATCCACTTCCACTACACTTAAGTTCTTGTATTTCTTAATTAAATATTTAGTGATTGCACCCATTCCAGGACCTACTTCTATAAATTTCTCAGAACTATCTGCACTTTCCATTGCATTTGCAATATCTTGGCAAACGACCTCATCCTTCAAAAAATGCTGTCCTAAATATTTTTTCGCTTCAACCATTCTATTCTTGTATTGAATTCAATCCTTTTTTTTACTCACTTTCAAACGAATTTAAGGTGAATTTAAGTTCGTAATTTTCGTTTCATTCTCTCACTTCTCAAAAATAAACAGAGTTAATAACTATTCGTGCAAATCTCGGAGTTAATTTTCACGATAGTAATTAAAATCCCTTTCATCTACAAATTATTCCTCTTGTCCTTATAAATTCTAAAAAACTGAGTATTTTTATTATTTTTGGTTCAAAATAAAGCTAAAACATGAAAAAAATAACCCTAATCTTAGCATCTGCCTTCCTTTTGGGAAACAGTTTTGCTCAAAAAAACAACATCAAATTCACGGAGTTCGACTTGGATAATGGATTGCATGTGGTGTTGCACAAAGACAATTCTACACCAATAATCGCTGTAAGTGTATTGTACCATGTAGGATCAAAAAATGAAGTGACTGGAAAAACAGGTTACGCTCACTTTTTTGAACATTTGATGTTTGAAGAGTCTGAAAACATTGCACAAGATCAATACGCGAAAATTGTTCAATCTGTAGGAGGAACAATAAATGCTTATACATCGAGCGACCAGACTTACTATCACTGTGTACTTCCTTCTAACCAACTAGAGCTTGGATTATGGATGGAATCTGAAAGAATGATGAACGCAAAAATCACTCAAGCAGGAGTTGACAACCAAAGAGAAGTGGTAAAAGAAGAAAAAAGAACTTCTGACAACCGACCTTATTCAAGTTGGTACATGGAGATTTCGAAAAGAATGTTTGCGGGAACTAACTACGAGTGGACTCCAATTGGTTCTTTTGCTGATTTGAACGCAGCCTCAATTGCAGATTTTCAAAATTTTTACGATACATATTATGTACCAAACAACGCAACTTTGGTAATCACTGGAGACATTGATGAAAAAGCAGCAAAGAAATACATCAAGAAATACTTTAGTTCAATACCTAAAGGAGCTGGAGAAATTAACAGACCAAAAGTATCTGATGCTTTACTAACAAAAGCTGTTGTGGATACTGTATACGACAACATTCAATTAGACGCTGTATTCCAAGCATACAAAGTACCTGCACAGGGAACTAAAGATGCTTACGCTCTTGAAATGTTATCTACTATTTTATCAAATGGAAAAAGTTCAAGATTGAATACAGCCTTGAAAGAAGACAAACAAATGGCTTTGCAAGTTGCTGGTTTTTCAATGAACTTCGAAAGTGCTGGTTTCTTTGCAACTTTAGGATTGCCAAACCAAGGATACACAGTTTCTGACATTCAAAAAGGGATTGTGGCGGAAATAGAAAAACTACAAAACGAATTGATTTCAGAAGAAGAATTTCAAAAAATAAAAAACATTTCTGAGTCGAATTTTGTGAGCAGCAACTCTTCTATGAAGGGAATTGCAGAAAGCTTGGCAACCTACCATGTAATGTTTGGAGATGCTGAATTAATCAATACTGAATTGGAAAAATACAGAGCAGTAACGAGAGAAGACATTCAGCGTGTGGCTAAAAAATACTTAGTTCAATCGAATAGTGTTACTCTTTATTATTTACCAAAAAAGTAAGAAGAGCTCTTAGTATCAATTTTAAAAGAAATATAATCATGAAAAACATAATCATATCAATAGCTTCACTACTTGCCATTACTGCTTGTAGCACAAATGAAACTGCTCTTGATCGTAGTATTCGACCAAGTGCTTCTGAAGCAAAAGAATTAAAAATAGGAGAGCATGAAGAGTTCACGCTTGAAAACGGAATGAAGGTATATGTGATAGAAAATCACAAATTACCCACAATTTCTTACAGTTTGTCATTTGACATTGATCCAATTGTAGAAGGTGAAAAAGCTGGATACACTTCAATGGTAGGTGATTTAATGGAAGCTGGAACAAAAAACAGAACCAAAGAAAACCTAAACAAGGAAGTAGATTTTATTGGAGCAAATGTAGGTGCTTACTCGGGAGGAGTTTATGCTTCGGGATTATCAAAATACAACAGTAAATTGATGGATATCTTGGCTGACATTACATTAAACCCAGTATTCCCTGAAGATGAATTAACAAAAAGCATTACCGAAAGCATTACGGCTATCAAATCAAACGCTACCGATGCAGATGCAATAATGGGAGATGTGAAATCTGTAGTTGTATATGGAAAAGGACATCCTTATGGAGAATTTATGAGCGAAACTTCTTTGAAAAACATCGAATTATCTGATGTTCAAGGATATTACAACACTTATTTCAAACCAAATAATGCATTGCTTACTATTGTTGGTGACATTACTAAAAGTGAAGCTGAAGAGTTGGTTAAAAAACAATTTGGAGCTTGGAAAAAAGGAGACGTACCAACGCATTCATACAACAAACCGGCTGAACCAACTTCTCCACAAGTTTTTGTTGTAAACAAAGAAGGAGCTGTTCAATCTAACATTCAAATAAGCAACATTGCTGAAGTAAAATTAGGAGATGCTGATTACGAAGCTGCACAAGTATTCAACCAAATTTTTGGAAGTGGATTTGCAGGAAGATTGTTCCAAAACCTAAGAGAGAACAAAGAATACACTTACGGTGCATACGGAGGAATCAGATCAAATAAATTGATTGGAAACTTCTCTTCTAGTGCAAAAGTGAGAAATGAAGTAACAGATAGTGCCATCGAACAATTCTTGTTTGAAATAAACAGAATAAGAACTGAAGATGTATCGGCAGAGGAATTAAAAAATGCTCAGAACTACATCGCTGGAACTTTCGCTCAATCGCTAGAAAGCCCAAGAACGGTAGCAAGATTTGCTGCTAATATTGACGAATACAAACTAAGCAAAGACTACTTTAAGAACTACTTAAAAAGAATTGATGCAGTGACTGTTGCAGATATTAAAAGAGTGGCAACAAAGTATTTGAAACCAGAAAACATTAACATTATTGTAGTAGGTGATGCTGTAGAAGTTGGAGAAAAACTTGCCAAATTTGGAACAGTAAACTACCTAGACAGAGAAGGAAACAAAACTTCTGCGCCTAGCAAACTGAAAGCTGCTCCAGAAGGAACAACGGCAGAAACTGTAATGAATGACTATATGAAAGCAATTGGTGGAAAAGAAGCTATTGCTAGCATCAAAACTATGACTGGAGACTACTCAATGACTATTCAAGGGATGAATGTTATCATGACTAACAGCTTTAAAGCTCCTAACAAAACTAAATCGGAAATTAAGGTTCCACAAATGGGGAATGCTGTGGTTCAAGCGTCAGCTTTTGACGGTGTAAAAGGAATGCAATCTATGCAAGGACAAACAATGCCTGCAGATGAAAATGCTAACATTGAATCAAATATTGAAGGAAGATTAGTTCCTGAAATGGCTTATGCTGAAAACAAAGTAACTTGTACCCTACTAGGAATAAACAAGCTAAACGGGAAAGATGTTTACGTGATTGAAGCTGTGTACCCAACAGGAAAAAAATTGACTTTGATGTATGATACTCAATCTCATTTAAAACTGAAAGAAATGTTTGTTCAATCTACACCTCAAGGAGATTTCACCATCACTCAAGAATTTGCTGATTACAAAGCAATTAATGGAGTAATGATTCCTCATTCATTGAGTGGACAACAAGGTCCTCAGGTGATGGATATGAAACTCGAAACTGTAGAAGTTAACAAGCCACTGAAAGACGAAATGTTCAAGTTATAAGAACTTAACCCTCATTTAAAAGCCACCTCTCGATAGATTCGAGAAGGTGGCTTTTTTCTTTTGTTAAAAATTTGTATCTTATCGATACACCAAACATCGCTCATCATGCTCCAGCACATTGATCTTAAAAAAATTATTTTCCTTGATATTGAAACAGTTCCTTTAGAATACAATTTCAAAGAATTACCCAAAAGAACTATTGACTTGTGGGATAAAAAAACACGATACATTCAAAAATATCAGGAAATAACTGCAGAAGAGGCATATTCCAAAGCAGGAATTTATGCTGAGTTCGGTAAAATTGTTTGTATTTCTGCTGGGTATTTTGCCCAAGAAAAAGGTCAGTTGAAACTGAGAGTTAAATCATTTTTTGGGAAAGATGAAAAAGAAATACTAATTCAATTTAACTCGTTACTGAACAAAACATTGAAAGAAAACTACATGCTTTGTGCTCACAATGGAAAAGAATTTGATTTCCCATTTATTGGAAGAAGAACATTGATAAATGGTTTACAATTGCCATCGCAATTGGATATTGCCGGTAAAAAACCTTGGGAAATTTTGCACCTCGACACAATGGAGCTATGGAAGTTTGGCGATTACAAACATTTCACATCGCTCGATTTATTGGCACATGTTTTCAATATACCTTCCCCAAAGCAAGATTTGGATGGATCAATGGTTGCCAAAACATACTACGAAGAAAATGATTTGAATAAAATAAAGGAATACTGCCAAAACGATGTGATTACAATTGCTCAATTATTATTGAAATACAAGGGGAAAGAAATTATAGAAAAATCGAACATTGAAAATATTGTGGATTGAAATAAACGGGAAAAGAAACTGAATTGAACTAATTTCCTTGTATTTTTGTTTTTTAAAACATTTTTTATGAGTTTTTGGAAAAGAGTTCGTCTCTACATATTAGGTATTGGCATTGGTTCATTGATGGTATTATTTCTATTTGGAGATCGTGGTTGTGGAGGCTGGTTACCAGGAAACAGGGTCAAAACCTCTATCATGGAATCATTGTTTGAAACCAGTGAGTACACAGATTGCAAATTGACTTGCAATGAATTTACCAAAGAAGAAATTCAGGATATCATTATTAAAGGAACTGTTTTATTTAAAGAAAGTAATACCAAATCCGATCCTAGAGAATACAAATTGGAACATGAAGAAACTTCGCTGACTTTTGCTGTTCCTACCGATTCTGAACTACCAGTTTATATTTTGGATGTATTTGAAAATGAGTGCGCATCTTGCGATACTCTTTCCAAAAAAAGAAACAGAACAGTAAAACTAAATTTCAAAAAAACGAAATGATAAAATGTGTTAAAAGTGTATAAAATAAGTTTCTATCACTTTCATACCTCAATAATTCTTATCACTTTCGCGTATAAAATTGTGCAATGAGCAACACCACAGACAATACAAGCAATAACCCAGAACACGTGGCCATCATTATGGATGGAAACGGACGATGGGCTTACAATCATGGAAAAGATAGATTGTACGGTCACAATACAGGTGTGGGTTCTGTGAGAGAAGTATTAACTGCTGCTCAAAAACACAAAGTTAAATTCTTGACTCTCTATACATTTTCGACAGAAAACTGGAATAGACCTAAGGATGAAGTAGACGGACTAATGAATTTGTTTGCAAAAACGATTGCTGAAGAGATTGAAGAACTGCATGAAAATGGAGTGCGAATTCAATTCATTGGAAACATTGATTTACTGCCTGACTTTGCAAAACAAGCACTTTTTTCTGCTACAGAATATACGAAAAACAACACAGGAATTACGCTAACACTTGCATTAAGTTACAGCTCACGTTGGGAAATCCTGAACGCAACAAAACGAATTGCACAAGAAATAAAAGAAGGAAAACTAAGCGAAGAGGAAGTAAACGAAACATTATTCAGTCGCTACCTGACAACCGCTAATATCCCAGATCCAGAATTAATAATAAGAACCAGCGGAGAATTTAGAATTAGTAATTTTCTATTGTGGCAAATCGCCTATTCCGAATTTTATTTCACCGATACACTTTGGCCTGATTTCAAAGAGAAAGATTTTGAAATGGCTATAAATTCATACCAAAACAGAGAAAGAAGGTTTGGAAAAACAAGTTCTCAAATCAATCAACTTTCTTAATCCATCAGACTAATTTATGAAGTTCATACTCCCATTTATTTTCCTTATTGCCTCTTTTCCAACATTTTTGTTGGGTCAGAATTATTCGTTCTCTACGAACAAAATAAACTACGAAACTCCAAAAAAATATGAAATTGGAGGAATTCTTGTAGATGGAGCCGTGATAACGGATGTTGAAAGAATTATTTCTTACTCGGGACTAAGAAGAGGAAAAGAAATAACTATTCCAGGAAACGACATTTCATCTGCAATCAAAAAATTATGGGAGGTTAATAATTATTCCGACATCAATATTTACGCTGACAAAATTGTGGGAAACACAATTTTTTTAAGAATATCTTTGAAAGAAAGAAGCAGAATGTCACGTTTTCAGCTGAAAGGACTTTCTAATTCTCAGGCAAAATCATTGAAAGAGAATTTGGATTTATACAGCGGAAAACTGATTACCGAAAGCTTACTAGATCAAACTAAATTTATCTGTAAAGATTACTTCGTAGAAAAAGGATATTTGAATACGAAGGTTAACATTACAAGTGTTCCTGATTCAGCAGTGAATAATTCGCAAATTTTGGTGATTAATATCAATAAAGGAAACCGAATTAAGATTAACAAGATTGAAATTGAAGGGAATGACATGATGGAAAAGACAAAGTTTCCTTTGAGTATAATCAAAAAAGAAACTAAAGTTTTTTCTGATTCTAAAATTAAAAGAACCTTTAAAGACACGAAAGAAAAAAGATGGTACAGAGTGTGGAAAAGATCAAAATTTGAGGAAGAAAAATACGAGGCCGAAAAACAACAAATCATCGCTTTATATAACTCAAAAGCATTGAGAGATGCCAAAATCACTTTTGATACGGTGTACCAAAACAATCCTTCGACAATCAATATAAAAGTAAACATCAACGAGGGCGATAAATACTATTTCAGAAATATAAATTGGGTTGGAAACTCAAAATATTCAACCGGAAAACTGGACACAATTCTAGGGATTGACAAAGGAGACGAGTACAACAAAATGAAACTCGAATCCAAACTATTTATGAGTCAATCAGAACTGGACATAAGTTCATTGTACATGGATGAAGGTCATTTGTTTTTCCAGATTACACCAATCGAAAAAACTGTTGAAAACGATTCTATTGATATTGATATCGTGATTTACGAAGGGAAAATTGCTCGAATTGGTACTATTTCTATCAATGGAAATACAAAAACAAACGACCACGTAATACGAAGAGAATTGAGGACGAAGCCCGGAATGATTTTTAGTAGAGCTGACATCATTCGTTCGCAAAGAGAATTGAGCAACTTGGGTTACTTTGACCCGGAAAGAATGGGAGTTAATCCTATTCCTAATCCAGCAGATGGAACTGTGGATATTGAATATACTGTAGCAGAAAAACCATCGGATCAAATAGAACTTTCTGGAGGATGGGGAGGCGGAAGATTCGTAGGATCTTTAGGACTTTCATTTACCAATTTCTCTATGAGAAACTTTTTTGAAAAAGAATCTTGGTCTCCACTACCAACAGGAGATGGACAAAGATTGAGCCTGAGAGGATCTGCAAACATCTTTTTTCAATCATTGAGTTTGTCATTTACTGAGCCATGGCTGGGAGGAAAAAAACCTACCTCTTTCAGTGTAAATGCATATTATTCTCTACAAAAATTAACACAAGCAGACAGAGGCGAACCAGATTCAAGGACTTTTGATGTATTGGGTGCTTCCATTGGTTTAGGAACTCGACTAAAAGTACCAGATGATTTCTTTACATTATATGGAGAACTAGGCTACGAATATTACACATTGAACAATTACAATCTACTTGATGGATTTGACAATGGATTTGCGAACAACCTAAGTTTAACGCTTACTTTATCAAGAAACTCTGTGGATCAACCTATTTACCCAAGAAGTGGTTCTGAACTTACGCTTTCGGTAAAAACCACAGCGCCTTATTCATTGTTTGACGGACGAGAAGACTACAGCGACTTAACGAACCAAGAAAAATTTAAGTGGGTAGAATACAACAAAATTAAATTCGTATCTAAATGGTACACACCACTTTCCAAAGACCGTAAATTAGTATTGCATTCAAGTATTGGATTTGGTTTCTTAAACTCATTCAGTAAAGAGAAGGGAGTTTCACCTTTTGAAAGATTCTTTTATGGAGGAAGTGGACTTACTGGATTTAGACTAGCAGGAAGAGAATACATTGCCTTGAGAGGATACGAAGACAATTCACTTTCTTCGCAAGGAGGAGACGCTTTGATTTCTAAATACAAAGTAGAATTGAGATACCCTATTTCTTTGAATCCAAGTGCAACGGTATTTGCTTTGGCTTTTGGTGAAGCAGGAAACTCTTGGAACAGCTATTCAGAATACAATCCATTTGATGTGAAAAAATCAGCAGGATTTGGAGTTCGATTATTTTTACCAATGTTCGGACTTATTGGTTTGGATTACGGTTGGGGATTAGATCCACTTTCACCTGGAGACTCTGGTTACAGACCATCTCTTCACTCTGCAGGCGTTTTCAAACCTCAAGGACAGTTTCATTTTACGATTGGCATGAATATTGGAGAACTGTAATCAAACTAACATAAAGCTTCACTCTTCCTGAGTTTCCTATATTAGTTTTAAAATATTAAATTTGTCTCACTATTGAAAATTGAACACATGAAAAAAATAGCCATCATAGTAATTGCCACAGCATTTTCGGTTGCAAGTTTTGCACAAAAATATGCTTATGTTGACACAAAATACATTCTAGAAAACATTCCAGAATACATCCAAGCTCAAAAAACATTAGATGATTTATCTGAGAAATGGGAAGAGGACATCAAAGCCAAGCAAACGAACATTCAAAAGAAATTTCAACAATATCAAGCAGAAGAATTATTACTTCCTGCCGAAATGAAAAAGAAAAAACAAGAAGAAATTTTTTCTTTGGAAGATGAATTAGCTAAATTTCAACAAGAAAAATTTGGAGTAGATGGCGAATTATTTCAAAAAAGAAAAGAATTAATAGAACCAATACAGAACAAAGTATACAGCGCCATCAAGGAATTGGCATCTGTTGGGGATTATGATTTTATCTTTGACAAAGCGAATCAAACCAACATTCTTTATGCGAACTCCAAGTTGGACAAAAGCAAAAGAATACTGAAAAACTTAGGATACGATACAAAATAAAAAAAACAATAAAACACTAATACAATAACAATGAAAAAAATAATCGCACTATTAGCAATTGCTACTCTTGGATTTGCAGGAAATGCCAACTCACAAAAAAAATATGGTCACGTAAATTCACAAGAAGTATTGAAAGAAGTTCCTGGATATTCTGCTTCTGAAAAAGAAATGGAAAGATACAGAAACTCGAAAGTAGCGGATTTGCAAGATTTGCAAAAGAATGTGCAAGGTGCTTACGAAAAGTACATGACTGAGAAAGCAACTTTACCAAAAACTATCCAGAAATCAAGAGAATCTGAAATTCAGGATATGCAATTGGCTGCACAGCAGTTTGAAACAAAAGCTCAAAAGCAAATTGAAGAAAAATACTTAGAATTGATGGAGCCTTTGACTACACAATTGAATGCAGCAATTAAAGATGTGGCTAAAGCAAATGGATTTGCTTACATATTCGACTCTTCGCAAGGAACATTATTGTACTTTGATGGTGGAGAAGATTTATCTACATTGATCATCGCACAACTAAAAAAGAATGCTTCGGCTGCACCTGCAGAAACGGAAGAATAAATACAAAACAAACCTTTTATTAAAAACTCTTGCATCGGATGCAAGAGTTTTTTTTTGTTTATTTTTGGAGTAAGCAAAGCCTGAACATGTCACAATCCTTAATTTCCACTTCCATAGAATACCTGAAAGGTGTTGGCCCAAAAAGAGCCGAAATTATTAAGAAGGAATTAGGCTTATTCACATTTGAACATTTATTGAACTACTACCCTTTTCGCTACATTGACAGAAGTAAGGTTCATTTGATAAAGGATATAAGTTCTACAGAAATCCATGTTCAGTTAAAAGGAAAAATAACCCGTGTAACCGAGGCAGGAGAAAAAAGAGGAAAACGACTTATCGCCTATCTCCAAGACGAATCTGGCTCGATAGAACTGGTTTGGTTTAAAGGAATAAAATGGGTAAAGCCTAAACTAATCGTTGGGAAAGAATACACGGTATTTGGCAAACCAAGTCAATTCAGTAGTTCATTCAATTTGGTTCATCCAGAATTTGAAGAAAAACAAACCAACTCAACAATACAAGCCAGTCTTCAACCCGTATACAGTTCTACAGAAAAAGCGAATTCATCTGGGCTAAATTCTAAAGGAATTGCAAAATTAACCAAATCGCTTGTTCTTCAAATCAACTCACAAGTACCAGAAACATTGTCGCATGCTGTAACAAGCGAAATGAAGCTGATGCCAAAGGAAAGAGCTTTGCGCGAAATTCATGTTCCGAGTAATGCCGAAAATTTAAAAAAGGCAATCTTTCGGCTAAAATTTGAAGAATTTTTCTTTTTGCAATTGAGGTTACTGAAACAAAAAGTGATTCAAGAACAAAAACTGAGAGGATTTATATTTGATACAATAGGAGAAAGTTTCAATACTTTTTACAAAACAAAACTCCCATTTGAACTTACTGGAGCTCAAAAAAGAGTGGTAAAAGAAATAAGGAATGACATGGGAACTGGCAAGCACATGAATCGCCTACTTCAAGGTGATGTGGGTAGCGGAAAAACCTTGGTTGGTTTATTGTCAATGCTCATTGCCAAAGACAATGGTTTTCAATCTTTGTTGATGGCTCCTACAGAAATATTGGCGACACAGCACTACTCTACCATCGCAAAATACTTGGAAGGGACGGGCGTAACCGTTTCTTTATTAACTGGTTCTTCAAAAACATCTGAACGTAAAATAATTCACGAACAACTCCTATCGGGTGAATTGGATATTTTGATTGGAACTCATGCACTCTTGGAAGACATTGTTCAGTTCAAAAACTTGGGACTTTCTATTATCGATGAACAACATCGTTTTGGAGTAAAACAAAGATCAAAATTATGGAAAAAAAATACGATTCCACCTCATGTATTGGTAATGACTGCTACTCCAATTCCAAGAACATTGGCAATGACAGTATACGGAGATTTGGATATTTCGGTAATTGATGAATTGCCTCCAGGAAGAAAAGAAATATCGACTACTCATAAATTTGACAAAGACAGGTTGTATGTTTTTAAATTTATGGAAAAACAAATAGCCGAAGGCAGACAAGTGTATGTTGTGTACCCACTTATTGAAGAATCTGAACATCTCGATTTTAAAGATTTGATGGACGGCTATGAAAGTATGGCCCGAAGATTTCCTTTGCCAAAATACAAGCTGAGTATAGTTCATGGAAAAATGAAAGCCGCTGACAAAGAATATGAAATGCAGCAATTTGCAAAAGGACACACGCAGATTATGGTAGCTACTACCGTGATAGAGGTTGGTGTAAATGTGCCGAACGCAACTGTGATGGTCATAGAAAGTGCTAACAAATTTGGACTTTCTCAACTTCATCAATTGCGAGGAAGAGTTGGGAGAGGATCGGACAAATCGTATTGTATATTGATGACAGATTACAAACTTTCTGAAACAGCCAGAACAAGAATTGATACAATGGTCCGCTCCAATGATGGTTTTGAAATTGCAGAAGAAGACCTTAAACTGAGAGGACCAGGAGATATTTTGGGAACTCAACAAAGTGGTATTTTAGATTTAAAAATAGGCGATTTAATCAAAGACAACAAATTGGTTGCAACCGCCAGAAATTTGGCCAGCGAAATCCTAAAAAAAGACCCAGGATTAGAGCTACAAGAAAACTATCTAATTCGCCAACAATTAGCCGAACTGATAAGGAAAAAGCCAAACTGGGGAAGAATTTCATAAAAAAAAGCTCCCAATTTCTTGAGAGCTCTTGAATAAAATAAAGTAGATAGCTTATTGTCCTTAACTTCGAGAAAAAGCTCTTTTTTCATCAAATTTTTTTTTGAAAATCATTAACATTCGATAAAACTCAAATTAATGAGCAAAAAAAAGACTTTCATTTCTGAAAGTCTTTTTGTAATGTAGCGAGAAGGAGATTTGAACTCCTGACCTCCGGGTTATGAATCCGGTGCTCTAACCAACTGAGCTACCTCGCCATTTTTTTTTGGTGTGCAAATATAAGAGAATAGTTAATTCTATAAAAAATAAAATCCCAGAATATTTTAAATATAATTAAAATTGAGTTAAAAAACATGTTTAAATACTGATTTGCAAAGTTTTATACTATTTTTGTGATTTTTATTTTTTAATAAAAAACCTATTGAAATTGATTGAAAAAGCCTTAATTTTATGGTTAAATCAATTAAACCAAACAAAATTGCACCTGTATGAAGTCATTATTTAGCTTTTTTTTACTGCTCACCCTTACCGTTTTTGGTCTGTCGGCACCACTTTCGGGAACTTACACCATTAATTCTGCTCTTCCAACAGGAGGAACAAATTTTACTTCTTTCAATTCTGCCGAAGATTCTTTAACATTGAACGGAGTTTCTGGCCCAGTCATTTTCTTGGTAAAACAAGGAACATATGCTGAGCAAGTTTCTTTTGGGAACATAACTGGCGCATCAGCTTCAAACACCATTACCTTTAGAGCTGACCCAACAAATACGGCAATTGCAAAAATTGAATTTAACACCGCTACATCGAGTAACAACTATGTAATACAATTTAATAGCGCAAGCCATTTCATTATAGATAGTCTGATTGTATCTTCTAGTTCTAGTACTTACGGAACTCTTATTAATTTTGAAGGAAACAGTACTTTCATAGAACTAAGAAACAACAATTTTGTTGGTAGTTTATCAGGAGGTAGCAGCACAAATTTAGCCCTAATTAACAAAGGATCGGGAACTACAAAAACAATAAATAACCTAGTTGTAAAAAACAATGACTTTCTGGGAGGATCTTATGGCGTATATATTTATGGAGGCTCACAAGGAAGAATGGCTCATTTCGAAATATCAAACAACACAATACTCAAACCCGTTACTGGATTTATCTATTTCAATTATTGTGCTGATGTGCTTGTAGAAAACAATTACTGTGAAGATGATTCTGCTAGAACCGGAAATTTCAATGGATTTTATGCTACCAGAGCTGATTCTGCTGTTCATTTTAGAAAAAATAACATTGTCATCAATTCTACTTCTGGTTATATTTATGGTATTTCTGTTAGCTACCTATTTGGCTCTGCATCTCACTACACCACAATAGAAAACAATATGATTGCGATGCCACTAGCTAGTGTTGGTGGACAATACGGTATAAAAGTTCAGAATTGCATTTACCAAAACATTTATCACAATTCTGTAAAAGTAAATCATACAGGAACTTACTCATATGCTCTGGATATGTCAGGCATAGGGACAAGTACTTATGGTAAAACTAATATAGTAAATAACATTTTCTTTAATGGTCAAGCTAACTATGCTTTCAAGTTCAACAATTATAGCGCTCCAGGCTATATTGATTCATTAGATCACAACATATATTATTCTACTGGTTCTAATCCATTTAGATTTCATTCGACTGATTATGCAAATTTATCCTTGTTTCAAACTGCAACAGGATTAAATGCAAATAGCTTATTTGGTGACCCAGGGTTCACCTCCTCCAAAGACCTTCATTTAGTAGGTACATTGGCTGACAATGCAGGAAATAACACTTTGGGAATTACAATAGATATTGATGGAGATTCTCGTCCTTTTGCGGGTTCTGCATCTGTTGACATTGGAGCAGATGAGTATAGTTTGATTTCTTGCCCTCCTCCTTCGTTACTATCTAGTATTTTAGTAAGAGATGATTCAGTTAATTTAACTTGGACTTCTGGTCCATCTGATGTGTCATGGATACTAGAATATGGAACGACTGGATTTAGCTTAGGATCTGGAATTGTGTTAAACTCATCGAATGATACATTAGGATTTAGTGGACTTTCAGCTTCCACTTGTTATGATGTTTATTTAAGAAGTATCTGTTCCTCCGACACAAGTCTTGTAGTTGGCCCTTTTAACTTTTGTACTCCGTGCGCGCCAGTTTCTGCGCCATATACCAATGATTTTTCTACAATGTCTAATACGGCTCCACCATCTTGTTGGCTAGAAGGGAAAACTATGCTTTCTTCAAGCTCAAAGGTTGTGGAAGGATATTCAGCATGGACGTCAGATGACTTTGCAAACTCTACAAGCTTAGGATATGGGTCTGCAAGATGTGAATTAGGATACACTAACATCAACGATTGGTTAGTTTCTCCTGTAATCGATTTAGGATCGGGATCAGGAACAAATTACCAAGTAGAATTTAAAATTGCTGTAACAGCTCCAAATGCCACTACTGCTCCAATGGGAGGAGCAATTGCATTGGATGACAAAATTGTATTTTTAATCTCAACTGACTATGGTACAACTTGGTCTGACACCAATATTTTGAGACAATGGGATACATCAGATTTACCAGTACCAACTGGCGAATATTTCTCATATGACCTAACTGCTGCTGGATATACAGGAGCTGTGAGATTTGCTTTCTATACACAATCTACCATCAACAATGTTAGAAACGAGGTGCACATCGATGATTTCAAAGTGGATGCAGTACCAACTTGTCCAGAACCTTCCTTGTTCACCTTCAACTCGAGCACAACAACTTCAGCGTCTTTTGGTTGGACGAATGGAGCTAATGACGTTTCTTGGATACTGGAGCACGGAACTGTAGGCTTTACTCCTGGAAATGGAACATCCACTTCAATTTCTACTTCCGGAACAGGAAACATTAATGGATTAAACGGAAGTAGTCTTTATGACATTTATTTAAAAAGTATTTGCGGAGCTGGAGACACAAGCAGACTTGTTGGGCCTATTAAATTTCAAACCCAGTGTATTCCTCAAACTGACTTCTGTGAAAACTTTGAAGCAGTTGTAAACTCCAACAACCTCCCTGTTTGTTGGTCTACTTTCACGAACTCTACTACTGTAGGAGCTGGGATAGCCAGTGATTTTTCTGCAAGTAATTCTTATTCAGGAAACGGTCACCTGTTAGCTGCCAACAGCACGGATCTAACCTCTGTATTTATGATTGGATCTCCTGAAATATCCAACTTAGCTTCGGGAACGCACAGAGCTAATTTCTGGGTAAAAACATCCTCTACTTCAGCAGTTAGCCAATTGATAATAGGAACCACATCAAACATTGCGAACCCTGCCAATTTTGTTCCATTGGATACTATTAATCTATCTACTGGATACACAAATTATAAAATCGATTTTAATAACTACACAGGCACTAACGACCAAATTGCTTGGTTGTGGATACCAGGAGGAGTTAACAACAGACTTTACTTTGATGAATTTTGTTGGGAACTAATTCCTTCTTGTGAAAAACCAGTATTAGCTTCAGTATTAAATAGTGGAATTGACCCAACAAGTATCGATTTGGGATGGACAAACCTTAGTTCTCAAGTAAACTACCTTATTTCTTACGGAAATGCTGGATATATTCCTGGTGTAGGTACAGAACTTGGAAACTCAACTACCACGAATAACTTTACAACAATTACTGGATTAAATCCAGTAACTAATTATTGCTTTTGGGTAAGATCTGTTTGTAGCAATGGAGATACAAGCCTTTGGGAAGGACCTCTATGTGGAGTGACTGGTTGCCCTGCATCTTTTGGAACACCATTCCTCGAAAACTTTAGTAGCTATATTCCTCAATGCTGGGAAGAGAAACAAGGAAGATTAGGAAGTTCTGGAACAGTATTTTCATCAGCTACTTCATCCAACTGGAGCGAAAGAGCCTTTGGAAACAGTGGTGTAAACCAAGGAGCACAAATTCAGTTATATGGAACTGGATCTGACGAATGGTTCATTTCACCTTCTATTGATTTAGGAAATGATCCAAACAAAATGCACTTTATTGAGTTTGATTATGCATTAACTGACCCAACAAATAACAGCTTAGGAATTTTAGCTTCTGATGATTCAGTTGTATTTGTTGTCTCTTATGACGATGGTGCAACATGGAGTTTATCCAACGCATTAGAAACATGGACTAGCACATCTACAGTATCTGCTGGAACGAATCCTTTCATTCAAATTCTTAGAAACAAAACTGGACTAGTAAAATTTGGTTTTTACGGTGCTTCATCTATTTCTAATAACTATGCCAGATTTCATATTGACAACTTTTCTGTAAGAGACACTGTATTTCAAGATATCGCTGAAAATGAATGGAATAAAACATTCAAGGTATTCCCTAATCCAACGCAAGGATTGGTTCAATTAGTGAACGAAGGAAACGCCAACAACTATGCAATCACTGTACTTGACATTCAAGGTAGAGTTGTATTCCAGAATGAAATTTACATGAATACAAATGAAACTCATCAGTTTGATTTGACTAAAGTTGCTAAAGGAATGTATTCTGTGCGAATCATAAGCGACAACAAACTAGAACAACACAGAATTGTAGTTCAATAATTCTATCTAAAATAATATAAAAAAGGAGAGCTAAGGCTCTCCTTTTTTTTTTGCTCTCAGCCCAATATCTGTTGTCCATAATAGTTGTACTTTTATAATATCCAACAAACAAAACAATGAACTATCTCGCTCACCAATTTTTATCTGGCACTAACAAAACAATAAGAATTGGTAACTTTTTGGGCGATTTCATGAAAGGCAAAGATCTCGAGGATTTCCCTGAGAACATTCAGCTAGGGATTTCACTACATCGTATTATTGATGAATTTACAGACACTCACCCAGTTGTGGAAAGAAGTAAAAAAATGCTCCATCCCAGACAAGGAAAATACTCCTCTGTACTACTGGATGTGTATTACGACTATTTTCTTGCCAAAAATTGGGATCGATTTTCAACTCGTTCTCTAGAAGAGTTTGCAGCATCAGTTTATGATGACTTTTGGGAGCTTAGAGAGTTTTTTCCTCAAAAGGTAATTGATTTTCTTCCAGCCATGAGAGAAAATGATTGGTTTAGTAATTACAGGTCGTATTGGGGAATAAACAAAGCCCTTGAAAGCATAGGAAGAAGAGCAAAATACTCCAATACCATTCAAGATGCATTGATAGATTTAAAAGAGCTTGAAACAGAGTTGGAATCAGATTTCCTGATATTTATGCCAGAATTGAAACAAAAATGTGACGATTTTTTAAACGAAAATAAGATGCGACTAAGAGATTAATACCGCATCGCTTATCATTCATGCATGAATAACTATTTAATAGAAAGATATCTGCCTTTGGATGAGTTGTGACAGTAAAAAGTCAAAATAAAAAATACGCACTATTTCTTACAATTAGATTCAACTTTCTTTAATTTTAACCAAACAAACCAAACTATGGATTTTATTAAAAAAGAAACAACCGATGGAGTTGGAATTATAACCCTGAACAGACCTGAAGTTTACAATAGTTTTCATATACCTATGGCCAAGGAAGTACAGTCTGCACTGGATGAATTTGAACAAGATGAATCAATCAGAGCGATTATTCTTACTGCCGAAGGCAAAGGTTTTTGTGCGGGTCAAGATTTGAAGGAAGCAACGAAAGAAGGAGGTCCTTCTATTGGTGAAATTGTAGAAACCACTTACAATCCTATCATTCATAAATTAAGAAATATAGAAAAACCAATTATCGGAGCTATAAATGGTGTGGCAGCAGGTGCGGGTGCAAATATCGCTTTGGCTTGTGACATCACTTTTGCCAGCAATAAGGCTAGTTTTATTCAATCATTCAGCAGTATTGGGTTAATTCCAGATAGTGGAGGAACCTTCTTTTTACCTAGACTAATTGGAATGCAACGTGCTGCAGCTCACATGTTTTTGGCAGATAAATTTTCGGCTGAAAAAGCAAAAGAGATTGGAATGATTTACGAAGTAGTAGAACACGATGAACTGATGAGTAAGTGTTTAGAATTTGCAAAACAATTAGCAAAAAGACCTACAAGAGGAATTGGACTAACTAAAAGAGCTTTGAACTTAGCTCTCACTAATGATTTAACAACACAGCTAGGTGTAGAGAAAGAATTACAAATAGAAGCAGCAAACACCTATGACAATAAAGAAGGAATTGCTGCCTTTTTGGAGAAAAGAAACCCTGAGTTTAAGGGAAAGTAAGGGTTGCTGGGAGAAAAGAAATGAGAGAAAAGCATTGGGAGTAGAGAATTGAAAAGGAAGCAAATACAAAGGAGAATAGGTTTTATGAGCAATGATTAGAAGCACTAAAAACAAGTGAATCTAAAACCTGTAACTTGTATCTAGCAACAAAATAAAACGAAAATAACACTACAAATATGAATATAGGAATAATAGGAGCTGGATCGATGGGATCGGGAATCGCGCAAGTAGCAGCAACTGCCGGGGAAGAAGTTATGGTATTCGACACCAATTCATCGGCCATTGATAAAGCTGGAGCAAGCCTAAACAAAGTTTTTGCCCGATTGGTTGAAAAAAACAAATACACACAAGAAGAAGCGGATGATATCCTGGGTAGAATCACCTTTGTAGACTCCCTGGAATTACTTGAAAATTCAGATTTGATTATCGAAGCTATCATAGAAAATTTAGACATAAAACAATCTGTATTCACCCAATTGGAAGAAATAGTTTCTGAGGATTGTATAATTGCTTCTAACACTTCTTCTTTGTCTATTGCTTCTATTTCTTCTGCTTGTAAGCATCCAGAGAGAGTAATTGGGATTCACTTTTTTAACCCTGCTCCATTAATGAAATTGGTAGAAATAATACCAAGTATCACAACAAATGAAGCCGTAACCAAGAAAGCAAAAGCTACCATCGACAGCTGGAAGAAAGTAACAGCTTTGGTCAAGGATACTCCTGGATTTATTGTAAATCGAGTGGCTCGTCCTTTCTACGGAGAAGCGCTAAGAATATACGAAGAGGGAGTAGCAGATTTTGTAACAATTGACGCTGCAATGAAAGAAGTTGGAGGATTTAGAATGGGCCCTTTTGAATTGATGGATTACATTGGAAACGATGTAAATTACACAGTAACAGAAACTGTGTTCACCTCATTTTATTTTGATCCAAGATACAAACCTTCTTTTACCCAAAAAAGGTTTGCCGAAGCAGGATTGCTAGGAAGAAAATCAGGAAAAGGATTTTACGACTACAGCGAACAAGCCATTTCACCAAAACCAAGCGAAGACAAAGAATTAAAACAAGCTATATTCGATCGGATTTTAGCAATGTTGATCAATGAAGCGGTGGACGCTGTTTTCTGGCAAGTTGCTAGCGCAGAGGATATTGATCTAGCCATGAGGTTTGGAACCAACTACCCAAAAGGACTGCTAGCATGGTGTGATGAAATTGGCGCAAACAAACCACTTTCTATTTTAGAAAACCTGTATCAGACCTATGGTGAAGACAGATACAGACCAAGTAGCTTGCTGAGAAAAATGGCAAAAGAAAATGCTTCGTTTTTTTAATCACTTTTATTTTTTGAGTAACTGAAACTTTTATATATTTGCAAACCTTAAAGGAGAGGTGGCAGAGTGGTAATGCAGCAGATTGCTAATCTGTCGACCTTAACTGGTCGCCAGGGTTCGAGTCCCTGTCTCTCCGCAAAAACCCTTATAATCATTTGATTGTAAGGGTTTTGTTTTTATGGTTGACAGTATAGTTGACAGAAGTAAGGTTTTTAAGTCCTTTATTTTAGTAAGATTAAGTCAAAAAACATCAATCTTGTTTTTAACTTTGGAAGGTCTGTTCTTTTGGTATATTCCTTTTCTTGTTCCTCTGTATTGAATAGAAAGGTAAAACCATTGTTTTGATAATACTTTATTGCTTGTGGTGTGTTGTAAGAATCCACTACAACATACTACATCCTGTTTTATTATTTTCATCAATAAACCAAGATTTGATAAAATCCATTAATTGTTTCCCTGTTTTTTCTTCATCTCCAATTTTTCTATAACCTTTATTAACTCCCAAACTTCCTATTAATAACGCTGGATAACTATTACTTGTTTTAACTCTTGGTATTGTTTTGTTAACTTTCTTTTTTATTCCCCCCGTAAGATGAGTAGTTTTTTGTGTAAAACCTTACATCAATACAGGAGTTTGTTCGGCTTGAGGTTAGCACATCAAACGTCAAAACTCCGGTTGGGCTGATTGCTACATTAGAAAAAACTGAAGTATCGAATGATATGACGTAAAAGTCAAGATTCGCCAGCGGTATTACTTGCAATCCATTGTTCGTGAATTGAGTAGAATAATAATTATACATATTTATTGAATTCCCCGTGCTTGCTGGAGATACATCTATGAAAGGCGAAGGAGGAATAATTTCTCTTCTTCCACTCAATATTTGACCGCCTGGATCAGTATAAAGCACATTCAAATAGCCCGTTGTATCGTCTGATCGTGTGTTCGGATTAGATTTTAAAAGAACTTCTCCATGAGTAAAAATCGTATCATTTATATTAGTTGGACTTTCTGTTGTTCCTTCTTTGTACCAATCGTGATCTTTTAAACCATTAACAAGAATAATGGCTGTGTCATTTCCTTCAATAATAAAAATGGTGTCATTTAAAAAATAAGCAGAATCAATTCTTTCATCTAATGTATCACCAATTTTGGCTAATTCGCCAGTAGTTAGTCCTATAAAATAATTCTTATTAACTGTGTCAAGATACATATCTCCTTCAAACGCAGATTTTGCCGATTGTATAGTAACAATTTGGGCTGGAGTATAATATTGAGTTAGTAAGGATGAAAAAGAAAATACAAAAGTGAAAAGTAAAACTAGTCTAATACCTTTACTTAAAATCAAATTTGGGATTGATAGATTCATTTGTGCTAGTTTAAAAAAATAATGTTTCTCAGGATAATATTAGTACAATTATGAGGATTCAAGGACTGTTGAATCTTTATTTTATTAATTAGCAAGAAAATTATATAAACAAAAGTTGATGTATTTCTCACCATTCATAAGAATTATTAAGCTCAATTAGTAAATCATTGGCCTAATTCGTAATCTGGAATTGCTCCACTTTTGGAAGCGACAAATCCAGCTACTTTATTAGCAAAAGTAGCAGCTAATTTTACATCTTTTGATTTAAAATAAACAGAACAAAAAGCCGCAGAAAAAGAATCACCTGCTCCAATAGTGTCCTTGACAACAATAGGTTGAGAAGGCACCGAAACAAATTTACATTTCTCAAATACCAAACAACCTTCTGCCCCTTTGGTTATAATTATCACTGATATGTTCGAATACTTTTCGGAGAGAGCTTCTGAAAGTAATTCTAGGCTTAGTTTTTTACCAAAAATTAGATCCGAAACAATATCTGCTTCTTCATCATTTAATTTTAAAATTGTACAGTTATTAAACGAAAAATCTAACACCTCATGAGAGTAGAAGTTTTGTCTTAAATTAATGTCACAAAAAATAAATTCGAAATTAAATTGACTAAGAATTTGCCTTAGACAATCCCTACTCACTATGCTCCTCTGGGCTAAAGTTCCAAAATATAAGGCTTTGTATTCACTTATTTTATTTATATCTATTTGATTGAAATTAATGTAGTCATATGCCACTTCACTTTTGATAAAATAGGATGGCTGTCCATTCGTGACTTCAACATTTACAACACCTGTAGGATTGTTTTTTACTACCTGAAGCAAATCCGTATCAACATTTAACTTCTTTATCGCTTCAAGGCTTTTACGGCCTAACTCGTCATTTCCATAGGCAGATAAGATGCCCGAAGAAATTCCATTTTTAAAACTATGCGAAGCAAAATTTAAAGGCGCTCCACCCAAATGATAATTCCCGTCAATTACATCCCAAAGAACCTCTCCAAAAGCTATGATTTTCATTAGTAGATCTCTTTTAAATTTTCTTTAATAAAGAGAGTAAAAACTCCAGCAAGAGATAAACAAATTCCTGCTAATACAATTACATTTACCGGATTGTTCCCCAGTAAGTCATATAAAAAATATTGCATTGAAAAAATTTGAATAATCATTGGAATTACAATAAACATGTTGAAAACACCCATATAAACCCCCGTTTTATTTGGAGGTAATGAACTAGCTAACAATTTATACGGAATTGCCAACATGGACGCCCATGCAACTCCCAATCCGAATGAAACTAAATAGATTTGGGAAACCTCAATTACTCCATCGCCAAAAGGATTTCCGAATGAAAATAGTTGTTGGGTATAATCCAAATAAGGTAAAAACAATAAGCTTAAACCACCTAAAAGCAAACTGATAAAGTGTACATTTTTAGCACCTACTCTTGTTGCCAAAGGTACTAATAGAAAAGCAACCGAAAAACAAACTATGTTATACGTTCCGTTAATATTTCCGGTTAAAACTTGGGCTTGTGCAAAAAAATCTGATTCAGCATCTATAGTTCCGAAAAGGGATTTTGACAATGCCAATGTAATGTATTGCCAATAACAGAACATCCCAAACCAAGTAAGAAATTGAACTGGAATAAGCTGTTTCATTGTACTAGGCATTTTCACAAAAGCTATTTTGATATCCTCAAAAGTTCGAACCAAAACATTACCTTTTTCCTTGTCCTCTTTAATTTGTAATAATTCTTCCTCTGTGGGCGGATATTCTTTTGTGGTTAACACTGAAAACAGAATAGTAGCTATAGAAGCAAATGCTCCTATACCAAAAGCCCAATAAGTAAAAACTGGAATTCCATTATCCATTTTGTCTTGAAGAGTAAGAAAGCCTAGAGACACTATAATTGCTGGGGCAAAATTTGCCAATGTAGTTCCTAATCCCGTGAAAAAACTTTGCATCAAAAATCCCAGAGAATGTTGCTTTTTTGGCAACATGTCCGTGATAAAAGCTCTGTATGGCTCCATAGCAATATTGTTTGCTGCATCTAATATCCACAAAAGACCTGCCGCCATCCAAATAGAGGAAGAAAAAGGCATAAAAATGAGTGCAAGACTTGCTAAAATAGCACCAGCCAAGAAAAAAGGTTTTCTTCTACCAAAACGAGGAGACCAAGTACCATCGCTCACTGCACCAATAATAGGTTGAACAACTAACCCTGTTACAGGACCTGCCAACCATAATATGGCTAAATTTTCTGGATCAGCTCCCAAATATGAATAGATGGCACTCATATTACTTTGCTGTAAACCAAAACTGAATTGAATTCCGAAAAATCCGAAATTCATACTCATGATACTGGCAAAACTCATTTTGGGTTTGTTCTTTCTCATTTTTTAAGGTTTAAAATAATTAGTGTTTAACAATTGATCAGAATAGGAAATCTCCATTTTCATTGTAATCAAGTCAATATCTATCTCGGACCACTGCTTGTCCTTTCTCCATCTCATATTAAGATGCCCTTCCTCACCCTTCATCATATAAAATTTTCCGTTAAATGAGGGATGTGAATTTCTCAATTGAATTAATGAAAGTAAAGATTGGACTACCTTTTTACTCGTCATTTGTTCGATTTGATCAAAATCAAAGTACGGTCGATTTATATCTCTTCCAACTTTGGTATTTTCCAACAAATCCATATCATTTTCTGCGGCTAGCAAGCCGCCATAATAAACTTGAGGAATTCCAGGACAGAAAAATTGAATGGCTCTTGCAATTAAATAAAGGTTATCATTTTTACCAAGTGCATCATAAAAAGAACAATTAACTTGATAAATATCCAAATTGGATGCGGCATTACCTGTTGCTTTTTTACTCGTGTTATTTGAATTGATATGAATTTTTTCAACCAATTCATCTATTTCAGAATCTGATAGCATTCCTGGTTTATCATCTAATGAAGCGACATCAGCTACTCCTATTCCATCATGAGTATCAAGTACTGTAATGCAGTTTCTTGGGCTTATAGCCAACCATTGCTTTAATCGAATTGCATTTTTAGAATATAACGTATATAAAATCAAAGGAGGCAAAGCAAAGTCATATATAAAGTCAACTCTTTTTGCTATTTCTATTTGTGTTTCATAATGAGTATGAATTTCTGCTAGTGCTTTTATCCCATAAGAATTAATCGTTCCAGTCAATTCAGAAATATAATTCAAGGTTTCTTCAAGCATAAAGCAAGAAGTACCAGGTTTCTTTATACAAAATCCTATTGCGTCCAATCGAATCATTTTAACACCCGATTTTGAAAATGTTTGAACAATAGAATTAATGTAATTTTTTCCTAAACTTGATTGAATGTCAATATCAATTTGATTTTCACTAAAAGTCGTCCAAAATTCGTGATTCTCGCCATTATCTAGTTTTCTAAGAGTAAATGGACTTGTTGGTCTTGGCCTAAATATTTTTTGTATTTCTTGGTCTGTAGTTCCATTAGGAAAAACTTTATTCTTAGTTAAAAACAAATCGAAATATGGTGATTTTGATCCAAATTCTTGAACTGATTTAAACTCTTTTGATTTATCCGATATGTGATTTACGATTAAATCTACAGTTAAATCAAAATCTTTTGAAAGATTATTGACGTCCGCCCAACTACCTAACCTAGGGTCTACTTCTGTATGATTAATAGGGTCATAACCTGCGTCAGCGCCATCAATAGGAGAAAAAAATGGTAAAAGATGAATTCCTTTGATATAAGGCTGAAATTGCTTTTTTAAAAATGAATGAAAATCAGGAATAGTCCCTTTTCCAAACCGATCTATGTAGCTTATTAATTGAATGTTATTTTTCACAGCACAAAATTGAGTTAATAAAAAGGCAGTCTATAAATAAACTGCCTTTCAATCAATAATTAAAATATTCTTTAATTAAAAAGATTAAGTTTTAGAAATTAAAGTTAATTCCTCCTCTTATTGTTCTACCTGCAATTGATCTTGCTCTAACGTAGTTAACTTGTCCTTCAGTAATCATACCTTCTTCAGATTCAGTGATTCCAATTGAATTGGTTAAGTTATTTACACTTAAAGTTAATCTCAATCTTGGTGCAATTTGAATAAATCCTGTAACGTTTAAGTAAGCATAAGCTGGCATAACTAACTGATTGTCATCTTGAGCAAATGCTTTACTCTGTCCAAACAAACTAACATTTAAACTATGACCTCCTTCGAAGGTATAAGATGGCATTAAACTGTATGTCACAGCTGGTTGTCTTCTTGGAACATTACCAATGTTTGTTTTACTATCATTATCCACTAATTCAGCATCAACGAAGGTTAAAGAACCTCTTACATCAAAATTCTTGATACTAACAGAAGTCTCAATTTCTAACCCTAAAGAACGATAATCATTACTCAATACTCGCTGAGTTGTAGCTTCTACACCTGCTTCTTCCTGAGTGTTAGCATAAAAAGCAGTTACAAATAAACCTGCATTTTTGAATCTCTTCTTATATCCAAGTTCAGCTTGTGCTAAAGAATTTTTAGGAGCTTGGTTTTCTAAATATGGACCTCCTTGGTGCCATGTAGCTCTTTCTCCATTTCCTACATAACCTTGACTATATCTACCAAACACAGCACTTGTTTTATTTAATAAATAGTTAGCACCTATAGAATATGATACGTAGTCATAATCATAATTTACTACTTTGGCGTTTGTATTATCTACTCTAGAAACACTCTTTTCAGAACCTTCTATGGTTCCGTTTCCATTAACATCTAGGTTAGCAATTTGCTGACTTGGAGAAACAGTTCCATTAACTCTAACGTAATCATATCTTACTCCTGCATCTACACTAATTTTATCAGTTAATTGTGCTCCAGCATTTAAATAAGGAGCAATAACAGCAGTATTAGTATTGTATTTTCCAGTACAACAGTTACCCCAGAAAGGAACACCGTAGGCCAATTGACCATTTGTAGTTATATCAGTACCATTTGCATTTACGTTTAATAATTCGGCATCTTCACCCACTTCCATCAAGTGAGAATTCCAAAGCCAAGAAGCTTCAATATTCTGGTTACTATTAAAAATACCTCCCGAAACTTGAACTGTTCCAAAATCTTTATCTACTCTCACATCTCCCATGAAATTATTGAAGTTTTCTAACTCAACATCAAACATGTGAATTCGTTGTACCAAACCATTTCCTCCATTACCGATGGTATCTCCAGAAGTAGCTTTGGTTACTGAATAAGCAACAGGATCACCAGCTGCAGTGGAATCTCCATTACCTGTTACTATACCATCTATCAATGTTTGTGCTTCTCCAACTTCCGCTGTAAAAGGCGCTACAAATCTTCCACTATTCATTGACATTCTGGCATTACTCGATAAAGTCCAACCATTTCCTAAGTCAAATTTCATAGAAGCTCCAAACGAATTTGAAACTGTATTTATACCATCAGATACATTTACGTTTCTCAAATTACCATCAGGGCCTAATCCAGAACTTTGTCTTAAAAAAGGAGACTGCAATCCATTACTTACAGCACTAAACCCATCAATTGATGCCCATGTTGGATCAGCATTAGTTCCACTAACTGCAATTGGCATAGGTAAGTATGCGACAGTTCTATCGTTTAAAAATTTTCCGTATACTCTTACAAAACCTTTGTCATAATATTTAGTAAGGTTAGCTTTTAACTGGCCTCCATTATTAACTAAGTGATTAGCATTTCTCGCTCCTTCACCTTGTCTAAAGAAACCACCAATATTAAAAGACATATCTTTTCCAATTGGGGATCCGTAGTTGAAATCAGTTCTTAGCGAATTATAATCTAATCCAAAAGATGTTCCTACCATTCCTCCTTCTTGTGCACCTGTCTTTGAAATAAAGTTTACAATTCCTGCAGGTCCATTTGTAGTAGTGGTTGCAGCAGATCCTCCTCTAATAGCTTCTACTCTACCAATCGTTTGATCTACTCTCAAAAATTGATCTTGAGTTGCAAAAGCAATATCTCCGAACAACATTAAAGGCAGTCCGTCTTCTTGAATTTGAAGGTATCTCGAACCTCCGGCAGAAATCGGAACCCCTCTAACAGTAATGTTCGTATTACCGTCTCCGGCAGAAGCCTCAGCTTTAATACCAGGAATTGCTCTAAACACCTCTGCAGTGGTTCTAGAACCAGATTCCTCAATTGTTTTAGGATCAATAGTTGTAATAGAAACACTACTCTCTAATTTTGATTTATTGTTTGTAACTCCTGTCACAACAACTTCATCAAGTCCCATAGCATCTTGACTTAATTGAACATCCCAGGTAATGTCTGATCCAGCGAGAACAAATTCTTTACTTTCACTTTTATATCCTATAAAGGATACTACCAAAGTTTGATTTCCTTCTTTCGAAGTAGTAAACTCATATTTACCATCAATGTTCGTTGAGGCTCCAATAGCTGAGCCCTTAATTAAAACGGTGGCACCTGGCACTGACATTTCATTTTCATTAACGATTGTTCCTCTAATGGTAGTTTGAGCAATAGCCGAAACTGATAGAGCGACAAATGTGAATAAAAAAGCACAGCCTTTGATTGCCCTTTGCTTGGTTATTTCTTTCATTTTTTTCATTTTTATTAGTTTTTTAGGTTAATAGTTCTTTATAGATTATCAGATTTTTCTTTAAATGTTTTCTGAATATCGTTAGAATTTTTTTGATTACAAAGAGTAAAATCTACCATTAAATCACGAAAACGATAACGTTATCGTTTTCGTAAATTCTATTTATAATGATTCTAAACAAGGATGAATTTGAATCAAATGAAGAATAATTTAGCTAAATTCAATTAGTAAAATTTTGCATAAATGACAAAACACAGGACAACGCTTAAAGACATTGCAATAAAGCTTGGTACTTCAACTACCACTGTCTCAAAAGCTTTAAAAGATTATCCAGATATTAGTCTAGCGACTAAAATGGCTGTTTTGAAAATGGCAAAAAAGATGAACTATGAGCCTGATATGAGGGCTCTAGCTCTAAAAAATGGGAAGTCTAATATTATAGGAGTTATTATACCCGAAGTTGCTCATCACTTTTTTTCGAACGCATTGGATGGAATAATGAAACATGCTGAAAAAAAAGGCTACAAAATAATTCTTACCTCTTCTTATAATTCACTTAAAAAAGAACGAAAACAACTGAAGTTTTTATTTAATAAAAAGGTGGATGGAATAATCGTATCACTTGCCAATGAGACAAAAAAGGTAAAACATTTCGATATCTTAAAAAAATACGAAATTCCTATTGTCATGTTTGATAAAGTAAATGAAAGTTTTGAGTGCAGCAAAGTGAGTATTGACGATGAAAAAAGTGCTTATGTTGCCACTAAATTTTTATTAGATAAAGGGTGTAAAAAAATAGCTCACATAAAAGGTCCAAGGCATCCATTAAATTCCGTTTCTCGTTTTGAGGGATATAAAAAAGCGCTTGAAGAGCACAATGTTGAAATTAATCCTGAATTGATAAAAGAGTGCAAAGAAGTAACAATTGAAGAAGGTTATAATTTTACTAGAGAATTATTAACGCAAGTAAACAAACCCGATGGTATTTTTGCAGTAACCGACCAAGTGGGAGTTGGAGCTATACAAGCTGCTCAAAGCTTGGGAATTAAAGTTCCTGAAGAACTAAAAATAATAGGATTTAGTGATTCTCAAATTGCAACTATCATAAGACCAAATTTAACGACAATTCATCAGCCAAACTTTGAAATAGGAAAAACAGCCATTAATATGCTAATTAAAGAGATTGAGCTATTAGAAAAAGTTGAAACTGCTGATTTTGAATATGAACAGCAAATTTTGGACACCTATTTAGTTGAGAGAGAATCTACTTAAAATAAATTAAAAAAGAGCTTTCAATAACTTTATGAAAAACTCTTTTTAATTCAATAGTCAATACATTTACTTACCGCGGGAACTAGTTTATTTGGCTTGTTTGACCAACTTTAATAATTCAACCATTTTTTTATTTGTAGGAAAGAATACTTTTTGCCAATACAAGAGAGAAGTTTCCCTTGGAATAATTGCTTATTCTCATACCAGTAGAACAGCCAAACACGAACAAATCTCTTACTCTTTCCAATTTAGGGTTTTTACTAAAATCATATTCAAAAACCTGTTTTACTTGCAACATAGTAAGAGCAATTTCATCTGTTTCTTGAGCTTTTGGCACTTTGAATTTTTGAAAATCTATTTTGTAAGTATGTCCTTTATCTAACGCCCAATATAGAAATGTCTTAAACATTCCCATATTTCTTCTTAAGGTGTTTGCCGAATGTCTTTTTTCACTAATACAATAAGCTAATAAAGATTTGTAAAAAGATTCATTGATTTGTGTAAAATGAATTTTCTTTTTTCTGAAAGTTTGAAAATCTAATAAAATATCTTTGTTGTATTCATACCGTTTAATTGTACTTGGGGCATTTGCTTCATCTGTAAAGTCATTTCTTTTTTCGGCTAAAAACAAATCATATACTTGAAAGAACTTATTTGATACCGTGGTTGTTCTTTTAAACTCAGCATCAAAATCATCCTTTACATTAGAAATTAATATCTCTTTATCGGCTAATTTATAATTGCTGATAGTATCAGAAAAGAAATTGGAGTATCTGTCTAATGGTCTTTTTATGGTTCTATGCTTATCAGCTTCAAGACTTCTGCCATTTATATTATTGGGTTGTCTATTCTCAAAATCCCATTCTTTTGGATTTATTACTTCTCCAGTAGAATAAACAAATTTTCTTCCTTCGTTTTTGAAATATGCTGAAAATAGAATTAGAGTTTCTTTTTCTTTCTTTGGCTCTTTGAGGTTAAATGTACTTCTCATATCAATAGTTGACAATTTAGTTGACAGTTAACATACTACTTAATATGTTTTTGAACCTATAACTAACTATATAAATATTAACATTATATTGACAAACAGTATTTTAACTATATATTAGATTATTAAGATATATAAGGTTCAAATACCTGTCTCTCCGCAACAAGAAAACCCATTAACTAAAGTTAGTGGGTTTTCTTCGTTTTAGATAGTTTGCAAAACAGATTAAACTAAAAACAGTATCTTTAATTGATATGGACAACGACATTCTAGACGACTACTTTGTGAATAAACCGAAAAACAAATTCAGTTTCAATCTGTTTTATGTTTGGACTGCACTCCTTGTTCTTGGTGTAATTTTCAAGATTCAACATTGGCCTCTGGCAGGATTGTTTTTACTTGTTAGTTATGCTGGGCTCCTCTCCCATTCTCTCATTGGAATATTGTTTTTCAAAATGCGAGATTACCCAATTCTGTTTTTTGGGCTGTTTGGGCTGTATCACTTCGCACAAATCATGTATGGCATTTTCTTTCTTGATGGAAAACCCTACAATATTTATGGAGCAACAATTTA